>Ga0315289_10001277_pt1 | contig 39342 bp, 21 predicted proteins | sample YL17G11_40_MG_FD_203452 | JGI IMG/M metagenome (GOLD analysis project Ga0315289, IMG submission 203452) | Sediment microbial communities from Yellowstone Lake, YNP, Wyoming, USA - YL17G11_40 | ecosystem: Environmental > Aquatic > Freshwater > Lake > Sediment | place: USA: Wyoming | collected... | reverse complement strand
CGCTGTACTCCTGTTCCCCACCCGCCACCGGGATGGTCAGCGCGTCCGCCACGCGCTTGGTGTCCTCCAGATGATCGAAGGGGCACGGCTCCTCGAAGTAGACCGCCTTGATTTCCTCCAGCAGGCGTCCCACTTCGATCGCTTTCGGCGGATCGTAGGAGCTGTTGGAATCCGCGTGGAGGTCGATCGCGCCGCCGAAGGTTTTCCGCACCAGCGGAATCAGCTTCTCCGTCCGCCCGGGCATGGCATCCGCGTTCCGGCTCATGCGTCCCCCCACGCGGAATTTCAACGCCTTGGCCCCGGACTGCTCCACCAGTTTCCGCAGGTGCTCCACTTCCTGTTCCGGCGTCGTGTCCCGCCTGCCGCTGGCCACGTAGAACGGCACTTCCCGCTGCACCACCTCCCCCAGCAGCGCCCCTATCGGCTGGCCCGCGATGCGCCCCAGCATGTCGAGAATCGCGAACTCCACCCAGGCCTGCGGACTCCACAAGGCCAGCCCGTACAACTTGTAGTTGTCCTGCCACCGGTACAGCTCCCACAGCAGGTTATCGAGGTCCCGCGCATCCTTCCCGATGAAGAAGGGGATCACAAGCTGCTTCAGGATCTGAGACAGGTAGTTGGCCCGCGGCGGGTTGGTCAGCGACACGCCCTCGGCGCCGTCCTTGGACCGCACGTGGACCAGGTACTCCTTGTTTTTCCTGAGCAGGCGGATCGAATCGATCACCACGGGCGAGGTCAGCCCGTCCCGTTTCAACACCGGCGCCGCCGCCGCCCGGTCCAGTTCCTCGGGGCGCGGGCCCGTGGCGGCGGACTGGCCCGCGCCCGCGGGCACGAGCGCCGCGCCCGCCAGAAAATTCCGACGGTTTACTCGCATGGCTTCACCTCTCCGGCTTAGCCGGAACAGTCCAGAAGTAGATCTTGTCCCCATCGACCTCGATCTCTTTTTCGGGCTTCCAATCCCCCATGTCGTGGGAGTGGGAGACGATCCGCGTGCCGGGCTTCAGGTCGCTCCACAGTTTGGGCCGAAGCTTGAGGTTCACCCAGGGGAACAGATAGAGCATCACGACGGTCGCTTCCCGGATGTCGGCCTCAAACAGATCCTCGGTGCGAAACTTCACGCCAGAACTGACCCCCGCCTTACGGGCATTCTCCCGCGCTTCCTTGATCCTCTCGGGATCGATATCGATACCCACACCACGCGCGCCGAATTTCTCGGCCGCGGCGATCACGATGCGCCCGTCGCCGCAGCCCAGGTCATAGACCAGGTCCCCTCGTGCTACGCTGGCCAGCTTCAGCATCGCAGCCACCACCTCGGGAGACGATGGTTCGTAGCGCACGTCGGGCGCCCGTGGCTTGGCGGCTCCCTGCGCCTCGAGAGAGGCTGCGCTCACCTGCAGAGCCAAGAGCAACAAGCAAGGCGTTGCTGCCAGCCGCACCACGGTTTTCCTCCGCCGGTTTCGGGGCGTCATAGCAAAGACGATCATAGTCCAGCCAGCGAGCGAACTCAACCGCGCGCCTGTGGTGACTTGGTCCGGCCGGTGCTCGATTTGCCGGCGCCCCAGCCGAGCTTCTATGAGTCGCACGCCTGGCGCGGTCTCAAACCCGCATCTATCGCCGCCCGAATTCGTGCACCGCTGCGTACAGGGCGAGGATGTTCCGGGTAGGCGTGTTGGGCTGGATATTGTGGCAGGGAGCCACGATGTAGCCCTTGCACCCTCGAAAGATGTCGAGGTTTTCGGCCACCTGCCGCCGTACCTCCTCGGGAGTGCCGAACGGCAGCGTGTATTGGTTGTCGATCCCGCCGTGGAAAACCACGCGCGAGCCGAACTCTCTGGCCAATTCCGCGCGGTCCATGCCGCGGCAGCGCCACTGGATCGGGTTCAGGATGTCGATCCCCATGTCGAGGAGCTCGGGGATCAGCCGCCGGATCGCGCCGTCGTCGTGATGGAAGACCCTGACCCCGAACGAGTGCGCCAGCGCGATCATCGCGGCTAGACGGGGCTGGAGAAAACGCCGGAACACGGTCGGGCTCATTAACAGCGACTCTTGCGTCCCGAGGTCCTCGCCCACCCAGAGAAAGTCGATCAGGTCGCTGGCCGCCTGGAGACACCTGCGGATCACGGATTCGTGAATGAAGTGGATGCGATCGAGGATGGCCTCGGCGAGGGCCTCGTTCTCCATCAGGTCCCGAAGCGCCTGCTCCATGCCTCGCAGCCGGCAGTGCAGCAGGAACGGCTCATAGGCGCCGAGCAGGATGGGGTAATCGGACCACTCCCGGCATCCGGCACGGAGGCCGCTGGTATCCCAGTCGTCGGGGTCGGGCCAGTCGAACCGCTCGACCTCGGAGACGGTCGTCACTGGCGCCAGCGGATGCGAAACACTCTCGCGGTAGACCCCCGCGCCGCCGGGGTGGCTGACTTCTCGCGTGCCGATATGCCAGACACTGTAGAGCGACGGAAGATACCAGGTTCTCTCCGTGGCTAGGCGGTGTACGGCCGCAACGCGCACACAGCGATCAACGCCGAGCCGCTCCCAAAGCTCCCGTTCGGTCGCGCAGCCGAGCTCTCCCAAAAGCCGGGCCGTCACCTCGTCTGTGCCCCAGTAATCGCACGGGATACGGTCCGTGCTGCCGCCTTGGAACAATGCCAGCCAGCGTTGCCGCGGGGTCGGCGCCGGCCGCGTATCTGGTGACATATTCAAGAGCGGATCCTGGCGGGCCGGAACAGGGCCAAAAGCGTGACCAGTGCGATGGGATGGAGTGCGGCGGCCAGGGTGAAGGCCCCCGGGTAGCCGAATCTCGCCATCACCAAGCTGAGCGCCTGGCTGAAGAACACCCCTCCGAGGCTCCCCGCGGTTCCCATCATTCCAACCACCGATGCGTTATCCTGTTCCGGGAAAACGTCGAGCGCCAGTGTGGCGATGTTAGCGGACCAGCACTGGCACAGCGCAGCGACGAGACTCACGCTGGCGAGAGCGGCCACGGTAGAAGTCACGACACCGGTGAGGGCCCCCAAAGGCGCCAGGCATCCGACGCCGGCCAGCATCAGCATGCGAGCTCTTGCGGCATCCATTCCCCGCCGGACTAACCAGTCCGAGAGCGCGCCTCCACCCATTCCGCCCACATCGGCCGCGAGGAACGGAACCCAGCCGTACCTGCCGACGTCGGCCAGACTGAATCCCCGCTCGCGCTGAAGGTAATCAGGGAGCCAGAATAGGTAGAAGTACCACACGGGGTCGCTGGCGATTCTAGGCAACACCAGTCCCCAAACGCGCCTCTGCTTCAGCAACCCCACCCAGCCGGCCCGAGTGCCCGGCGCCGGATTGACCGGCTGCCGCCAGCGCTCGCGTTCTGCCGGACTTGCCGCCGGGTGCCTGGCAGGTGACGCGAACACCGCCCACCACAGCGGCACCCACAGGAGACCGGCTGCACCCGGGATGAGGAAGGCCTCACGCCAGCCGAAGCGTAACGTGATCCACACGATCAATGGCGGGGCCAGGACGGCGCCCAAGGCGCTGCCGGACGAGAAAATGCCCGCCGGCAGCGCCCTTTCTTTGGTGGGGAACCACTCGGCCAGCGCCTTCAATCCCGCGGGAAAGATGCCGGGCTCTCCCATTCCCAGAAGGAACCGAAACAGCGCGAGGCTCCGGGCGCTCCGCGCCAGCGCTGTCAGCATGGTGGCGACGGACCACCACACCATGCAGGCAACCACTCCGATGCGCGCGCCGATCCGATCCACGAGTCTTCCCGCTACGGCGTACATCACCGTGTAGGAGAGAAGGAAGGCGCTGACGGCATTGGCGTAATCGCGCTCGGAAAGGCTGAGTTCCTTCCGCAGCGTGGAGACCAGAATCGACAAGGTCTGCCGGTCGATGTAGTTGAGGACGGTCGAGAGGCACAGCAAGCCGACGATGATCCACCGGACCTGGCGGTAGGTCATCTCAGGGTTCCAGGCGCAACGACGAACTCTTCATCGCGCGATCCGCCGCCCCCACTCGCTCCGCAGAGATGATCGCGGCCTGATCCTCCAGGGCGCATCGTAGCCGGCCCGGATCAAGTTCGCGCGGTGTGCAACCCAGTTTCGCCGCCAGGGCGGCCGCCACCCCGGCCGCCTGTCCCGTAGCCATGGAAGTGCCTGGGACCCGCGTGGACCCGTGGGCCCGGTGCGTGGTGGAAATCGGCCGGCCGGCAATCAGGAGGTTGTCAACCTGGAGCGGCACCAGGCATCGGTAAGGAATCTCGTACGGGGCGGGCGAGTCTTCCTTGCGGAGGTGAACGCCGGTGGAGCCATCGGTCGGGTGAATATCCACGGGCCACGTGCCCACGGCGATGGCGTCCGCGAACCGGGCGCCGGAAAGCACGTCCTCCTCGGTGAGCACGTACTCGCCCACGACCTTGCGGCTCTCGCGGATGTGCAGTTGTGTCGCGCCCGCGAGAATGTAGCTGTCGCGCAGTTCCGGGACCCCGGCCCGGAGGATCTGGAAGATGGTGAGCATGTCCTCGCGGGCCTGCATCCCGGCGCGCGTCAACTGGAGGGGGTCCACCGGGTTGCCCTTTACGCGTGTCGCATTGACCGATATTTCGCCGGGCGCCAGCCGGATCAGCCAGGGCCCGCCGTACCGTTCCACGAGGCCGCGACGATGCGCGTCCTCGATGGCCGCGCGACAGGCTTCCTCCATTTCCCGCCAGTTCTTGGTCCCGGTCACGTTGCCGATCCGGAAGTGATAGGTCAGAGCCTGCAGATCCCGGTCCAACTGCCACGGCGCGCCGGCGAAAAATGCGATGTCGGCATCGCCGGTCGCATCCACAACCACTGACGCGGCAAAACGTGCCCGGCCGTCCCGCAGTGAGGCCTCGACCCCGCACACGGCGCTGTCTCGCAGGAGGGCATCAATCACCGGAGCATAAAGCAGGACCTCGACGCCGTAGTGGCGCAGGAGGCGCTCAGCGGCGAGCTTCATGAACTCGGGGTGGATCGTGAACGTTTCCGGAGGGTTGTCATCCGTCGCCATGCCACCCGCTTGCTCCAGCCTCCGCCAGAGCTCGAACGCGAAACCTCCAACGACAAAAACGGAAGTGTCGCGGCAGTTTCTTACTGCATCCAGAGTGTGGATCATGGCGGCCGTGGGTGTTCCGCCGCAGAAGCCGTAGCGCTCCAGCAGCAGGGTCCGGGCGCCGGCACGCGCCGCGCCACAGGCGGCCGCCAGACCCGCGCTGCCCGCGCCGCAAACCACCACGTCGTGTTTCCGTCCGTCGAGTGAACTCGTCCTCATAAGAAGTCCCGGAGCTGCCGTCAGTATGCGGGCGTGGTGGCTGACACCAGAGGCGAGCGCGTCTGCAAGTTGCCCGCCCAGTCCTCCGCGAGCACCCTGTAATAGTAAGTTGTGCCCGGGCGGACGCCGGTGTCGTCGTAAGTTTGCAGGAAGTAGGGCGCCGGACCGACGGTCGCCACCGGTTGCCGGCCCGCGGGGTCGAACTCCTTCGCCTCGCTGCGGTAGATGTGGTAGCGCGCCACGTCAGGCTCGGGGCTGGTTCGCCAGTACACGATGAGGCGGTCTTTGGCTCGCCGCACGACCCCCACTTCCTGAACCGGGCCGGGCGGCGACAGGTTCTGCTTCGCGGTCCGCACGTCGATCCTGGCGGAGACCGGGCCCTGGTGGTTGTGCCGGCTCACGGCCGCCACGTGATAGTAGTACGGGGTGTCGATCTTGAGCCAGTCGTCGAGGAACTCCGGTCGCGTGGTGCGGGCCACCAACGTGTAGCCGGTTGGGGGCGCGCCGGGGTCCTCCGAACGGTAGATGTTGTAACCCACCGTGGCGGGTGTCCGTCCCGTCCAGGTCAGCCGGACGCCCTTGTCGGACACAGCCTCCCCGCGGGGGCCGGCTGCGGCCGGGAGCGGTCCGCCCTCGGCAAACACCCGGATGGTGGCGAAAGCGTGCGGGCCGATCGGCACCTCGACCTGGCGGTCTTTCACCGGCAGCGGCCGGCGGTCGTTCTCGACCAAGTCGCATTCCATAGCACCGGAGATGGGGAATGGAGGCAGATCCACTTTCGCCGTGGTCTCTTTACCCTCCGTTTCGATCAGCCGGACGATCCAGCCCCGGCCGGGCTGCTGGCTGTCCTTCAAGGTCACCAACTGGACGTTCGGCGCATCGATCGACAGAAAGCTGGCCTGCTTTTCAGGCAAGCTGCCCGTCTGTCCGGCGGGCAGAACCCGCGCCACCAGCGGGCTGGCGATGGACCAGCCGAAGCGCGTGGTCGCGCCGCTATCCCAGTTTCCGGCGTGCGAGGTGAACGAATAGCGCAACGTCGCGTTGCAATCGTCCCCGTTGAGCGTGAGGAGGCCGGCCATGCGGTTCGAGTAAGCGTAGCTGTACAGATGGGACGTTGCGGGCTTGTAGTCGAGCGAAAATTGGTTGTAGAGGATCTCGCCGAAGCTCACCGTCGCTGCGTTCCACGGAGCCATGGTCACGCCGTAGCTGGCATTGCTGAGGTCCACCCACCGGTTGGCCAGCAGGTAATCGTGCGGCCCCCAGCGCAGTTGATCGGTGTAAGGGCGGACCACGCCGCCCGCGTACTCGACGCGGGCTTCGAAGTTGTCCACGCGAAGCGGGAAGGCGTAGTAAAGGTTCTCGCGGTAGCGGTCTTCGTGCCGGTCCGAGTGCAGCGCGCGCACGTGCCGCAGTTCGTTCACGAAGTCGATGCGTTTCAGCTCGTCGTAGAGAATCGCGGTTTGGGTGATCGCGGCGCCCGTCTTGGGATCGTCGATCCTGACGGTAAAGTCAGCCTGCACGCGGCCGGCGCGTCCTTTCATAGACGAGGCGGCGGCCGGCGCGTAGACGAAATCCTTCGGCGAGGGTTGCGCATCCTGGTAGTACAGCGGCGGCTGCTCCTTGTGCACCCAGACCAGTTGATTGAACTGGTGCTTCGCCGAGGAATCGACCAGCTCCCGCTTCAACTCCTTGTCATAGACGCTGCGAACGGCGCCGGTCCGGGGGTCCAACTCGAGGTGGAAGTAACGGTTGGAGAGACTGTGCGGGCCCGCGGAGAGCGAAGTCGCGGGCCCGGCGCCGGTGGGGCCGGGCCGAAGCCGGAACACCCTGTAACCGAACGGGGGCACGTCGCGTGCCACAAAGACCAGCTGGCCGCCCGGAAGGCGCTCGGTGAAGAGATCCTTCCCGGTGTCCGGATCGATGACGCGGTCGAAGATGGTTTGCGCTGCGACCAGGTCCGTCCTGGCATGGCCCAAGGGATTGAACACCACCAGGGCGTCGCCGTCAGGCGTGGAGATGTGCTTTGCCAGCGCGGCATAGCTTTGCTCCAGCGCGCTCTGCGCCCCCTCGAGCGCGCGCCCGCCCTCCTGGTGCTTGACCCATTGAGCGTTGAACAACTGGAAGTCATTGGCGCGCGGCGCGGTTGGCCAGCTATGCTCATCGTAATCAAACAACCGTGTGAAGGTGCGTTCGATGAGCCGGGTCGGCGATGGAAACCCGGGATCCAGCAGGCTCGCCACGGCGGCCATCCCCTCGGCCAGCGGCAGCAGGCGGGCGGCGCGCCGCTTCCAGCCCTGCGATTCCGGGTCGATGGTGGCGTAGTCGGCGGCGAAATTGTTCAGGTCGCCCGAGAGGACGGGCAGAGTCGGGCCGTATTTCTCCTCCATGTATTCAAAGAAGTCCGTCGGGTTCCCGATCCGGATTTCCGGGTAGCGGTACTTGCGCGCCCACTGCTGAAGGAAGCTGGCGCGGAAATACGGGATGTCGTGGTCGCGGTACTCGGGGGCGATGAGCGCGTCGTAGGGGTAAGGGCCGAGCGCCGTGCCGTCTTCAATCGCCTGGAGCTCTTGCGAAATCCGCCCGGCCATCGCTTCCGCGAGCGGCTGGTTGACGCTGCTCATCTGGGCGAAGTGGTAGTCCGGCGAGTAGGTGTAGCGCCAGGCGAACAGGACACGGTTCTTGCGGTCCGGCGCGACCCACCAGAACAGCGCCGGCAGGCGGGTCCGCGCGAAGCTGCGATCGGGGCCGCCGGTGCGCCAGCCCATATCCCATCGCGCTACATAGCGGAACCCGGCCTCGGCCACGGCCTGGCAGCCGGACCAAGAGAGGCTGGGGTTATCCACGATCATGAAGGTCTTCAGATCGAGCCCGAAGCGGTCCCGGGCTTCGCGCCTGCCGGGGTAGGTCATGCGCGCCAGTTCCTCGTAATCCATCCAGTGGCTGTGGACGCCGCTCGGCGCGCCCATAAGATGCATGCGACCGGTCTGGATGTCCTTCTCGACGATGTCCCGCCACGCCGCCTCGGACCTTTCCTCGATGTAGCTGCGCTGGAACAGCAGACTCTCGAGCGTGTAGTGATACCGCGCGGACATGCCACGGCCCGCGGACGGGGAATCGTCGCGCGGCCCGCTCTGCGAGCGCGCCAGGTCGATGTAATTGGCGATCTCCCGCTGCTTCCGGTAACTGAAGTTCTCGTATCCCAGGTCCTCGTGAGAGGACCGGATGACGTAAACCTTCCAGTGGCGCTGGGGCTGCCAGGCGGTGCTGTACCGGGCCAGGGGGCGCGCATCCGGCTCGCGCGTGATCTCGACGGCCAGCCCGGCCGGGGAAGTCATGTCGAGCACCAGCAGGCGGTGAGACGAGGCGCCGGGCGGAACCTCGAGAGAGCGGATCTCTCCTGCCGGTTGGCCGTCGATCCGGACCGACACGCGGCAACGGATGACACGGTCCGATCCGTTGAACAACTCCAGCTTTGCAATCTGGCTGAGCGGATCCTGGTTGGCAAACAGAACGGTCGGTTTCACCCCGAGGATGCGAAGCTCCGCTTCCTCCGCGAAACCTGAGCCGGCCATCAACAACAGCAAGGCAAGAAGCATCATGGCTCTCCCCGATGGCTCGTCGGATGCGCCGGGACCATCAGAAGATCAGTTTCAACCCTAGCTGACCGCTGCGGTTGCCGCTTTTGCTGGTGACGCTGCCGAAGGTCGGGGTGTTCACCGTCTGTCCCGGCGAGCCCCACATCGGATGGTTGAAGAAGTTGTAGAACTCCGCCCGGAACTGGAGATTGATGCGCTCGCCGAGAGCGGTGTTCTTGAACAAGGACACCGTCCAGCTATTGGCGCCGGTGCCGCGCAGGTCGGGCGAGTAGCGGGTCACGTTGCCGAAGGTAAAGGGGGGCGGCTGGGAAAACACCGACGTGTCGAACCAGCGGGCGATCGTTCGTTCGGACTTCGGCAACTTCGCGGAATGTCCGTTGTTGAGGGGACGCGAGCCTGCGTTAAAACCGACCTGGTTGACCTGGCTGGCAATCGACAGCGGCTGGCCGCTCTGGAAGGTCGTGATCCCATTGATCTGCCAGCCGGAGAGGAAAACGTTGGCTAGGGCGGGCAGCCCGTTCAGGAAGCGCTTGCCTTGGCCGAATGGCAGCTCCCACAGGAATATGAGCCTGAGCCGGTGCGGAATGTCCAGGGGAGACAGTGCTCTCTCCGCCCGCCGGTCGTATTGGTTCTGCACCCCGGTGCCCCGGTGGTAGCGCTCGCCGACATTGCCGATGTTCTTCGACCAGGTGTAGGAGGCGATGAAGGAAAAGCCCCTGGCAAAGCGGCGCTCGATCATGGCCTGGAGCGAGTTGTAGGACATGCTGCCCGAGGTCTGGTAGTTGTTCGTCACGCTCGTGAACTGGGGAAAAGGCAGCAACAATTGGCCCGCATCCAGCGTTTTGCTGGCGAAAGTGCCGCGAGGGACCAGTCCGAGGAAGGGGTTCGCGACCTGCTTGCGCAGATCCGCGCCCATGTTGTAGAGGTCCGGGCGCAACTGGTCCATCTGGACGTCGCTGGCCTGCTTCACGCTGTGCGATCCCACGTAGCCCACATCGAACAGGACCGATTTCCATTGGTACTGGACGCCGAAGTTATATTGCTGGCTGTAAGGAATGACGATGTCGCGCAATTGCGTGGTGATGGACTGCCCGATCAAGGTGGAGGAGCCGAGCGCGTTGCCCGGCGGCAGGTTGATGCCGTCCGGGAAGGGATTGCGCAGGTAGCGGTAGGGTGTCAATCCGCCATCGACGCTGGGGACGAACGGCGTGTCGCCGTCGTAGCTGCTGGCGCCGAAGACCGCGGTGTTGTACCCGTTTACGAGGCTGGGCTGGTAGAAGATACCGTAGGCGGCACGGACGACGAAGGTATCCGCCAGCTTGAAAGCCAAGCCGATGCGGGGCCCGAAGTTGTTGCGGTCCACCGCATTGCGATAGCGCGACGGGATGTCCTGGTCCATGAACTGCAACCCGCCGACCGCCGCGGGCAAGCGTTCCGTGGCCGCGGAGCGCACGGTCAGGTCGAAGGAACTGGTGCGGTTGAAGCGCTCCGTGAACGGTGTTTCCAGGTCATACCGGAGGCCGACATTCAGCGTCAGGCGCCTAGTGATGCGCCAGTCATCCTGGAGGTAGCCTGCCAGGTAGAAAAACTGGAGCGCCGCAGACCCGATAATCCGCCCGTTGCCGCTGGCCGGGGCTCCCAACAGGAACGAGGCGAGGCCCCAGCCGGCCAGGGGATTGCTGGCGAAGGGGTCCTGCTGGGTCCACGCCTGGTTGAAGGTGAAAGAAGGCGTAACGTCGAAGCCCTGAAGGTCGAAGTACCGGAATACGCGAAAGTCGCCGCCGGCCTTGAGGGTATGCGCGCCGTGGATGTTCGTGAGGCTGGCCTGGATGGCATGGGTGATGTCGCCGCGTCGCAGCAGGTCACCGTTGGAACGGGTCCCGAGGCCCTGGTAGTTCTGAATGTCCAGGGGCGGGAACTGGGCATAGAAGACGCTCGACGCCAGCGCCTTGGGGATCCCGGCGGCGGCGAGGTCGAAACCCCCGGACTGCGGGAGACGGCTCAGCAACTGGCGATTCAGCGAATAGCGGAAGTCGAGCAGCAACGCCGGCGACAGGGGGTAGGTATAGCCGGCCACCGCGTTCTTCGGGTACATGAGCAGGTCCGATCCGCCGCCGCGCGCCGAGAACGAGCCGGCCGGGTTGCCCTTCTTCAGGCACGTCGTGCACGGGGGTTCGTTTCCGAAGTAGTTGGCGGCGCCGCCACCCTGCTCGCTTTGAGAGTAGCGGGCAAACAGCCGCTGCGAGCTGCTCAGGTTGTGATCGATCTTGATGGTCCACTCGTTCAGGACGTTGCGGCCCGAAGCAGTGTTCAGGTAGTTCTGCACATTCGTGTAAGGGTCGGCGGGCAGGGCGTTCGGGGCCGGGTAGTACGCGATGAGGTTCTTGGCGACGGGATCGACTTGTGCCGAGGGAATGACATTGCCAGGAAACGGCTGGCGAACGTAGCGTCCCTGCTGCCCGGGAACCGCCGCCGTGCTCAGCGGATCATAGATCTGGATCAGCCGCCCGTTCCGGTCTTTTCGTCCCGAGAAGTCGCCGGTCTTCTCCAGTTCCGTCGGGACGGTGAGCAGGTTCCGGGTGGGCATGACATCACGGTAGCCCTCAAAGTTGTGGAAGAAGAAGGTCCGGTTACGCCCGTCAAAGAGCCGGGGGAGGTGGACGGGGCCGCCCAACGAGTAGCCGAAGGTGTGGATGTTGCTGAAGTCCTTCGGCCTGGCATTGCGGTTGTTCACCCAGGAGTTGGCGTCCACAACCCGGTTCTTCCAGAAGTCGTAGGCGGTGCCGTGGGGCCTGTTGGTGCCCGACTTGAACGTGGCGTTGATCACGGCGCCGCCGGTACGCCCGAACTCGGCGCTCATCGCGTTGGCGTGAATCTTGAACTCCTCGATGGCGTCGATGGTGGGGATGATCGAGGCCGCATTCATGTTCGCCAGAATGGCCGTCGCCCCGTCGAGCATGAACTCGTTGGTGTTGGTCATGCCGCCGTTGGAACTCCAGCGGCCGAAGGCCACGGAGCCGGAAGTCGCCGGAACCACGCCGGCGCCGAAGTCGTAACCGCCGCCGGTCAGGGTGGCCAACTGGAGGATGTTCCGGTTGGAGGAGGGCAGGTCCACGATCGTCCGCCGATCCATGAACTGCGCGACGGAGGAACTGGTGGTTTGCAGAAGCGGGGTCTCGGCGACGACTTCGACGGTCTCCTTGACCTCGCCCGGGGTCAGCACGACAGGGATCTCCATCCGCTGGCCAATCTCGAGCTTCAGGCTGGCCCGCAGGAACTTCTTGAAACCTGTGTGCTCGGCTTCGATCCGGTAGGTGCCGGGAGGCAGGAGAGGGATCTCATAATAGCCGAGCTCGTTGCTGGTGGTGGAGCGCAGGACGTTGGTAGCTACCTCGCGCACGGTCACCTTCGCGCCCGCCACGACCGCTCCGCTGCTGTCCTGAACGGTTCCGAGCAGCGCGCCAGTGAAGGTTTGCGCGAAGCACAGAGAAAGGCTGCCCAGGCCGAGCAGGATGCCGATGGCAAGCCGCCTGAGACAGTGAGTGTTGGTCATGGTCGCCTCCTTCGCAGATGGATGCCTCATCATATACCGGTGAATACCAGATGTCAATTAATCCTGGACCGGTGGACTCTGATCCGTTAGAATGGAAGTATGGCGCACCTGCCCAGGACGGTCGGCGTGCTCAAGCACGAGAGCGTCACCCATAAGCTACTGGAAACACTGGAGAAGGGCGTCTACCAGCCAGGAGGGTTTCTTCCCCCGGAGCGCGTGCTGGCGGCGGAATTCGCGGTTTCGCGGCCAACCCTGCGGAAGGCGCTGGCGCAACTGGTTGCTGCGGGCGTGCTGACGAGACACCCCGGTATCGGAACGCGACTCGCCAGCGCGGGCAGGGACAGCCGGGAGAACGGCGGCCGCTGGCGGATCATTGGGTTGCTCTTGCCCGATATCACCAACCGGTTCTTCATTGAAGTGACGGAGGCCATCGAGTACACCGCTTTGCAGCGCGGTTACCAGTTGCTGCTGTGCAATTCACGGCACCAGCCGGCGCTGGAGGAAGTACACGTCCGCCGGCTTGCGGAGCTCCAGGTCGATGGGGTGATCCTGGCGCACGATCCCAACCAGCCGGCCCCCGGTTCGGTCTCGCTGCTGAGGCGGGCGGGCATTCCGTTTGTGTTCCTGTTCAGCTCGCCGGCGGAAGAGCCCTGCGACAGCGTGGTGCTGGACGAGCAGGCGGGAGTGAACCAGGTCATGCGGTATCTGTTCTCCTTGGGCCACCGCCAGATCGCCTTCTGCCGTCCGCTGCCCGGCGCCGCCCCGCACCCGCGCGAGGAGGGCTATGTTCAGTTCATGGTCCAGGCAGGGTGTCCGGTGAATCCGCGCTTCGTGATTCCGTACGAGTCCCTGGATGACGCGAGCTGTCGCCTCACCTTGGCGGAGCTTTTCGGCTGCTCGCCGCGCCCCACCGCCCTGTTTGCCGGAAACGACCACATCGCGCTGATCCTGCTCAAGCACCTGGCCTCCATGCAGGTGAATGTGCCTCAGGAAGTGTCGGTGGTCGGCTTCGGCAACCTGCGGTTTACGGAGCACCTGCCGGTTCCGCTGACCACGGTCGATCAACCGAAGCACGAAATGGGACGGCGTGCGCTGGAGCTGCTGCTGGAACGCATTCAGTTGGGCGGAAGCCAGGAACCCCGAACCGAGGTCTTCCAGCCGCACCTCATCATCCGGGATTCGTGCGGGATCGCGCCGGCCGCGGACCGCGTTCCGGCGTTACAGCCCGCGTAGCCGCCCCACGGACTCGATCAGCGCCTGGACGCTCTCGAACGGGAATCCGCTGTCGATCTCGATGTAGAACCAGGCCCCGCCGCCAGCGACCGCGAACACGCCGGCCAGCCGCTCCACAGCCTGCCGCACCTGCTCAGGCGCGCTCCCGATCATCAGGCTCCCGCGATCGGGGTGGAGGGCGATGGCCATCCTGAGGCTGCGGCAAGTCTGCGCCAGCTCGTGCTCATCGTAGACGTTCAACTGCGGCCAGATGGCGTGGACGCCCAGCCCGGCGAGGTCCTCGAGCAGCATGCGCGCCCGCCCGCAGGTGTGGAAGAAGACCTTCTTGCCGGCGCGGTGGATGGGCTCCATCAGCCGCTGGTAACGCGGCTGGAAGAAGCGCCGCCAGGTCTTGAGCGAGAGGATCAGCGTGGACTGGGCCCCGAAATCGTCGCCGAATTGAACGGCATCCACGCCCCGCTTCAGGAGATAGTGCACGACTCCCAGTTGGTGCTCAGTAATCAGGTCGGCCAGGCGGTTCACTTCCACGGTATCGGCGCCAATGTCCATCAGGACGTCGTCAAAGCGGCGCAGGGCATGCATGACCTCCAAGATGCTGATCCATCCGCTTTTCAGAAAAAACGTCCGCTGGTGGGCGCGGGCGCGCTGCTGCTCGGCTGCGAACTCACGGCCGCTGGCCGCCGGCGGAGGAGGAGGCGCGAAACGGACCAGATTGGACCAATCATCCAGCGGACGCTCCAGCGGATGCCCCGCCACGCCGAAAATGAGGTGCTGCCAGAGGACGCCCCACTCGTCACGCCGGACCTCGCGGTATCTCCCATCGGGAGCGATCCATCTCGGGTCGGGCTTCGCCAGAGGGAAGTCGCGATGGTCGCCAAAGTCCCCGGGGTACCTCTCCCAAAGCGCGCGAAGCCGCTCGCCGTGCTCGTAAGCACCCGCGGGAGAAGGATGGTACTCGAGTGGAACCACATCCGGCTTGGAGAAATCCAAGGCCGCGAAGACCCGTTCTCTCGGCAGCATGCGCTTGGGACCCGATTATAGCGGAACGTGGCACAGGGTCCATACAGCGCTCACCGGGTACGGCCAGCGCGTCGAAGGGGAACGGAATCGCCGGGGTTGGGGTATCGTAGTATTCTGTGTCCCCATTCGGACCCCGCAGTACGCCAGTAGCCGTCATCGGGATGGCCTGCCGGCTGCCCGGCGCCGACGGCTTGGACGACTACTGGCGTCTGGTCCGTGAAGGCTCTGATGCGCTAGTCGAACTCCCGCCGGACCGGCTGGACCGGGAGCTCTACTACCATCCCTCGAAAGGGGTTCCGGGGAAGTCCTATTCGCAGCTTGGCGGCGTGGTGGCCGCGCGCCGCCTTGACCGTGCGGTGTGCCCCGCCCCGGAGGGCCTCGAGGACCAGCACGACGTGGCGCATGTCCTGTTACTCGAGGTGGCCGCGGCGGCTCTGCGGGACGCGGGTTTGGATCCCCGGGCCGTCCCCCTCCCCAACACGGGCGTCTGGGTGGGGCACGCGCGCACCGGGCCGCGGCCCGGCGAGGTGGTGTACGCGACGCACATCGAGGAACTGGTCGGCTGTCTCAGCGGCGTGCCGGCCTTCGCGCGGCTCCCGGAGGAGGTGCGCGCGGCCATTCGGAAGGAACTCGTGGCCCGCACGCGGCGGGAGAAGGCGCACCGGCGCGAGGACGGAAGGCCGTTCCTCGACCCCGGTATGGCCGCCGGCCTGATTGCGCAGACCTTCGGGCTGACGGGCCCGCACATGGTGATCGACGCCGCTTGTGCCTCGTCGCTGATCGCCCTGGCCCTGGCGGCCTACGCGCTGTGGCAGGGCCGCGTGGACATGGCCCTGGTGGGCGGTGCGTCGTTCAGCAACTGGCAGAGCCTGGCGCTCTTCTCGCGGGCCCAGGCGCTGAGCGCCGCAGGCTCCTTCCCCTTCGAAGCGCGCGCCGACGGCTTCATCAGTTCCGACGGCTATGCGGCCGTGGTTCTCAAGACGCTCGACCGCGCGCGCGCCGACGCTGACCGCATTCGCGCCGTGATCCGCGGCATCGGCCTGTCCGCCGACGGTCGCGGCAAGAGCCTGTGGGCGCCCCGCAAGGAAGGGCAAGTCGAGGCCATTCGCCGCGCCTACGCCGGCGGGCTGGATGCCTCGCGCATCCAGTACCTCGAGGCGCACGGGACCTCGACCCAACTGGGCGACGCCACCGAAGTCGAATCCCTGGCGGCGGTGCTGGGCCCCGCCCTGGCGGGCGGCCCGCCGGTGCCGCTGGCCAGCGTCAAGGCCAACATCGGCCACACCTGTGAGACCGCGGGTCTGGCGGGCCTCATCAAGACCGTGCTGGCGATGGAGCACGGCGTCATCCCGCCCGCCGCCAACTTCCGCACGCCGAATCCGCACATCGCCTGGGACAAGCTGCCGTTTTACGTCCCCACGGAAGCGGCCCCGTGGCCGGAATACGCCGATGGCCACCCGCGCCGCGCCGGGGTGGAAGCGTTCGGCATCGGCGGCTTGAACTGCCACCTCGTGGTGGACCAATCCGCGCCGGGCGAACCCGGCGGCGCCCCCAGCCCGGAGGGGGACGAAGCGCTGGTGGCCGTCGTCGGCGCCGGCGCCGTCTTCCCTGGCGCACCCACGGCGGCCGCTTTCTGGGAGCTTCTGGCCTCCGGCCGCGATCCGAAGAGCGACGTGCCGAAAGCGCGCTGGGACGCCGATTTGTATTGCGCGCCGGGCGCCACGGGTCCCTGGCGCTCCCCCACGCGCCGGGGCGGTTTCGTCACCGGCTTCCAGCACGACTGGCACAAGTTCCGGATTCCGCCCAAACAAGTGGAGAACGCCGATCCGCTTCAGTTCATGCTGCTGGACGCCGCCGACCAGGCGCTCAGCGACGCCGGCTATTCCGGCAAGCGGTTCGACCGCCGCCGCACCGGGGTGGTGGTGGGCACCATGTTCAGCGGCGATTTCGTGCGGCAGCTCACCGCCGCCCTGCACCTCCCTGAGTTCGAGAGGGAACTCGAGCGCCTGCTGGGGGAACACCGCGTGGCGGGCGAGGCGGCGCGCAAGATCGTGGACGGCGCCCGCCGCGCCGTGCTGCAAGCCAAGCCGATGCTCCGCGACGAGACCGGCAGCTACAGTGCCAGCACGCTCGCCTCGCGCGTCGCCCGCACGCTCGATCTGATGGGCGGAGCCTTTGCCGTCGATGCCGAAGAGGCGTCTTCGTTCGCCGCTCTCGAGTGCGCCGCCGACTTGCTGGTTTCCGGCGCCTGCGACCTGGTGCTGTGCGCCGGGGCCCAGCGCTCCATGGACATCAGCGTGTACGAGGAGCTTTCGCTCCGCGGCCTGCTCTCGGAGGACGGTGACGGATTCCTTCCCGCCGAAGGCGCCGGCGTGGTCCTGCTCAAGCGTCTGGCCGACGCGCGCCGCGACGGCGACCGGATTCGGGCCGTCATCCGGGGGATCGAGGCGCGCCGGGAAGACGGCGCGCGGGTCTCCGTCGATGCGGTCGCCCGGCAGATCGGCCACGCGCTGGGCGCCGCGGGAGTGGCATCCTTGCTCGGCGCCATCGGGCCGCATGCGCCCGCGAACGGCTCGATCGAGGCCGTCTCGTCGCGGGGACTCCGCTATCGCCTCCAGCTCGAGCGGCGCGCCGACGAGGCGCCGCCACGCATCGCGTTTCTGTTCCCCGGCCAGGGCTCGCAGTACCCGGGCATGTTGCGCGAGTTGGTGCGGGAATCCCCGGCGGCCGCGGCGAAGATGCAGGAGATCGACGCCACGCTCGCCGGCCTGGGATACCCGACGTTTGCCGAGCTCGCCTGGAGCGAGGACGCGGGCCTGGGAACGGACGTCTGGCGCACGCAGTTGTCGGTCCTGGTGGCCGACACCCTTATGTTCGCCGCGCTGTCCGCCACGGGCATCCGGCCGGACGTGGTGGCGGGCCACAGCTTTGGGGAGTACGCGGCGCTGGCCGCCGCCGGCGTCTGGACGCTGGAACAGGCGATCCGCGTCACGCGCGCCCGCGGCGAGTTGGTGGCAGCCAGCCGGGGGCGCCAGGGCGTATTGATGGCCACCACGGCCCCGCCCGACGTCGTCGAACGCCTCCGCAGTGTCGCCGGCGGCGAGGTGTACGTGGCGCTCCACAACGCGCCCGACCAGACCGTGGTGGGTGGCGAACGCGGCGCGGTGGCCCGGCTGGAAACCCTGCTGGCCGCCGAGGGATTCGAGAACCAGTTGCTGCCGGTGCCCGGCCCCTTCCACACGCCGCTGCTGGGGGATGTGGCGGAACCGCTGCGAGTGGTCCTGGCGCGGGAGAGGCTCCTGCCTCCGCGCATCCCGGTGCTCAGCAGTGTCACCAACCGTTACGTCGCGGATCCGCCCGAGGTGCGCGAGAACCTCGCCGCCCAGCTCGCCTCGCCGCTGCGCTACGTGGACCTTGTCCGGCGCCTGGCCTCCGACGGCGTGAGCGTCTTCATCGAAGCCGGCCCGCGGCAGGTGCTGACCCGGCTGGCCCGGCGCATCCTGGCCGGGACCGACGCCGCGGTCATCGCCGGCGACGATCCCCAGCGCCCCGGGGTCCGCCAGCTCGACCAGGTGCGCAGCCTGCTCCGCAGTCGCGGCCTCGAGGCGGCAGGGCCTGCCCAGAACCAACCGGAGCGCTCCCCGTCCCGGCACGAGGTCCTCTACTTCGACGCCACTCTGCGCCGCCGCGAAAGGAACCGGGCAGAGCCCGCCGCCGCCCCGCCATCCCCGGCCGCTGCGCCGGCGGAGGCCGCCGCTGACGACTGGGAACCCTTTCTCATCCACTTCGTCTGCGAGCAGACCGGTTACCCGCCGGAGGTGGTGGACCTGGACGCCGACCTGGAAGCGGATCTCGGGGTGGACAGCATCAAGAAGGCGCAGTTGTTCGGCGAACTGCGCGAGCGCTTCGAGTTTCAGAACGCCGGCCAGCTCACGCTCCAGGACTTCACGACCCTGCGCCACGTGCTGGACTTCCTCCGCCGGCACGCCCGGCCGAAGGAAGCAGGCGCGCCCCCCGCCAGCGGCCCCGGCCTACTCCATCTCTCCGGCAGCCCTTACCAGATGGGCCTGGCGCACGGACGCGCCAGGGCCGCCGAGATCCGGGCCATCATCGAGCGTTACAGCCGGCTGGTCGGCGGCGAGGTCGAGAATCGCCCCGATTTGCGCGCCGCCATGGAGCGCCTGGAGACCTACTTCGGGCGCGCGGGAGTCGAGGAACTGCGCGGCCTCGCCGAGGGCGCCGGACTGCCGCTGTACGCGCTGGCCGGATACAACCTCGCTCTGGTGCCGGCCTTTATCCGCGCCTGCTCTCACTTCGCGGTCACGGCGCCGGCCAACCGCGGCGAGGGGTTGATCCATGCAGCGAACGAGGACGCCCCGCTGCTGCTCAAGCTGAATCAGCCCGTGGCGCCGGTGGTCGCGGTGCGCCGGCCGGAAGGCGGCATCCCGCACTTGACCTTCGGCCTGCCGGGGCAGTTGGCGGGCATCAACGGCATCAACGCCCGCGGCGTGGCGCTCAGCAGCGCGTCGCTGCTCGATCACCCCGCGCCGGACCCCGCGGCCCCTGGAAGGACGCACCCCGCGCTGGTTAAGGAGATCCTCGAAAGCGCGGGGGACATCGACTCGGCCCTGGCGGTGGTGCGCGCCGCCGAGCGCCTGGGCGCCTGGGGCCTCCTTCTCAGCCACCACCCCACCGGCCGGCTCTGCTACCTCGAGTACCACGGCGCATCGCTCGAAGTTCGCGAGCCAGTGCACCGTCTCGCTGGCGCCAATCACTCCCTCGTCCTCCCGCCACCGCTGGAAATGCCCGCCCATTCACGGCACCGGCTGGCGCGGCTGGAGAGCCTGGTGGCCGCGAACGGCTCGGGCGGCTGCACTCTCGCGCAGGCGCAGACCGCGCTGCGCGACCGCTACGACCTGGCGCGCGGGCGCGAGGTCCGCCACCCCACCATGAACACGGTCCGGCGGGTGGACAATCTGCTGAGCGTGGTCATGCGGCCGGCGCGCGGCGAGGTGTGGGTGGCGGCGACGGCGTGCGGCGACGCGTACGAGCGTCTGGACCTGCGCGAGCTGTTCGAAACGCGCGTGATGCGGCGCTGGGTGCTGCGGGCGGTCGAGTCCCCGCTGGCCGCTTCCGGGGCCCCCGCCTTCCACGGTCCGGCTTTGATCCTGGGCGAGAACCGCGCGGCGGAGGCCCTGCGCCAGCGGTTGTCGTCTCTCGGCGTCACGGTTTTTTCGCTGCCGCGGTCGGCGGAGGCCGTGGCGGCCGTCGAGCGCCTGTGGGCATCGGCGCCCGCGCCGCACCTGTTCCTGATGACCGGACGGGACGAGCAGGCTTCCGACGTGCTGCTGCCATATCTGGTGTGCCAGCGCTGGATGCGGCTGGTCGCCGAAGCGAATCTCACCAGCGTGGCGACGCTGGCGGCTGCGGCTTCCCTGGGCGGCGACTTTGGCTTCTCCGGACACGTCGGCTCGCCGCTCGGAGGCGGACTGGCCGGGCTGCTGAAGGCCATTCGCCGCGAGTTCCCCGGGTTGAACACGCATCTCGTCGATGCGCCGCCGGAGGAGCCGCCCGAGCGGCTGGCGGCGGCCATCTGCACGGAACTCGCCGCCGCGGCCCCCCAGTTGGAAACGGGCTACCTGCTGGGGCGGCGGCAGGTGATCCGCGCCCTGCCGCGGCCCGCCAGAGTCCGGACACCGGTGCGGATCACGCGGGGCGGCGCCTGGGTGGTCACCGGCGGCGCCCGCGGCGTGACGGCCTTCGTGGCGCGCGAACTCGCTCGCCGCTTCGACCTCGACCTGCACCTCCTGGACAAGAGCCCGGCCGCCACCGTCGAACTTGGCGCGTTCACCGGCGCCGGCGTGCGCGTCACCTGCCATGCCTGCGACGTCTCCGACCGCGAAGCTCTCCGCGAGACCCTGGAGACCATCCGCCGGGGCCATCCGCTTCGCGGCATCCTGCACGGCGCCGGCGTCGAGTCGGCCGCGCGCTTCGACCGCAAGCAGCCGGAGGCGGTTCGCGCCACCATCGGCGCCAAGGCAGACAGCGCGATGCACCTGATGGAACTGACCCGCCCGGACCCGCTCGAAGCCTTCATCGGCTTCGGTTCGATCAGCGGACGCTTCGGCGGACACGGGCAAACCGATTACTCGCTGGCCTCGGAGATGCTGGCCAAGCTCATCCAGCGCTTCCGCGCCGAACGGCCCGAATGCGCCTCCCTCGTTTTCCACTGGCCGGCCTGGGATGAGATCGGGATGGCCGCGCGCCCGCAGAGCCGCGTGGCGCTGGAGATGGCCGGACAGCGCTTCATGCCGCCGCACGAGGGATTCGAGCACCTGGTGGCCGAACTCGAAGCCGGCGCCCCCGAAGGGGAAGTGTTGATCATCGACGCGCCCGGCGTCCTCGACCTGGATGGCACCATGTGCGCCGGCGCCGTCGTGCCGCTCGCCACGCCTCTGGTGGATGGCCTGCTGGCGTTCGAACCGGAGCGGAAGGCCGTGGCGGAAGCTCGCTTCGACCCCGTGGCGGACCCGTTCCTGGCCCAGCACCGGTTCCGCGGCGCCCCGCTGCTTCCGGCCGCGGTCGCCCTAGCGCTGGCGGAAGCGGCCTCGCTGGTGGCCGAGGGACAGCCCATGGCCGCGCTGCGGCAGGTCGAGATCCGCCAGGGCCTGCGCTTCTCGTCGCCCCGGCCGCAGTGGGCGCGCCTGGAAGCCGAGCGCGCCGGCGATGGCGCCGCCTGCCGGCTGGTGGCGGAGTTCCGCAGCCGCGACGGCAAGCTCATCGATCCGCGCCGCATCATCGTTCAGGGCCAGGTGGAATTCGGCGCGACCGGCCCCCCGCCCGCCGCGCTGGGTCCACTGCCGGCCCAGTGGTGCGCCATGGAGTACCCCGAGGACGGCCCGGTGTGGCACGGTGCGGACCTGCGTTGCCTCCGGCAAGTCGCGCTCGACGAGACGGGCGCGGCGGGCCGCATCGTGGCGCCGTCGCCGGCTTCGTTGGGCGGGGCCAGAGGCGCGTCGTGGCTCCTGCCGCCGGCCGTGTTGGACGCCTGTCTGGTGGCCTGCGGCCTGTTCGCGGTGAAAGTGCTCGGCGGTCTGGCCCTCCCCCACGGCTTCGACTGGCTGCGGCTCTATCGCGCCCCGCGGGAAGGGGAGCAACTCACGGTGCGGGCCTGGTTCCGCGGACGCGAGGAGCGCAGCGTCCGCTTCGACTTTGTGCTGTACGGCGAGGACGCCGCGCCGGTGCTCGCGGCCGAGGGTTATTCCGCCATGCTCGTAGCCGGGGAGGGCGGCGATGATTGATCTTTCCGGGCGCGTCGCCCTGGTGACCGGCGCTTCGCGGGGTATCGGCCGGGCCTGTGCCTTGCGACTGGCCGAGGCCGGCGCCGACGTGGCGCTGAATTTCGTCACCTCGCGCCGGGCCGCCGACGAAGCCGCCCGCGCGATTCAGGCGCTCGGGCGCCGCGCGGCGGTGGTCAAGGCCGATGTCTCCGAGCCGGAAGACATCCAAGCCATGATCGGGTTCATCGACGAGACCTTCGGCCGGCTCGACATTCTCGTCAGCAACGCGGCGACCGGCGGTTTCCGCCCGCTGCTGGCGACCACGGCGCGCCAGTTTGAAGCCGCCATGAACACCAATGCGCGGGCCCTGCTGTTGCTGGTGCAGGCCGCCTTGCCGCTGCTGCGGCGCGCGCCGGGCCGGGCCAAGGTCATCGCCCTGTCCAGTCACGGGGCGCGCCGGGCACTGCCGCTGTACGGGCTGATCGGGGGGTCGAAGGCGGCGCTGGAAAGCCTGGCGCGCCACCTGGCCCTGGAGGTCGGCAGCCAGGGCATTAACGTGAACATCGTGCAGGCCGGGCTGGTGGACACGGACTCCACCCGCGCCATTCCGGGCAGCGAGAAGCTCTTCGAGCTGCGCCGCGCCCGCAGCCTGGTGGGCGACCGCGTGCTCGAGGCGCGCGACGTCGCCGACACCGTCCTGTACCTGGCCAGCCCCTTGAGCGACCTGGTGCAGGGACAGACCATCATCGTAGACGGCGGCGCGGCCATTCACATTTGAGGATGCGCATGTGGCACCAATCCTAGCACTGTGGCTGCTGACGGCACTGGCGGCGCCCGGCGCCGAGCCCCCCGCGGCCATCGACCGGGCCTTCGCGCGCCTGTACAACTTCGACTTTCGCGACGCGCACTCCATCCTGGACGAGCACATCCGCGCGGATCCGGCCTACCCGGTCACGTACTCGGTGCGCGCGGCCGCGCATCTGTTCTCAGAACTGTACCGCCTGAAGATCCTCGAGACGGAGTTTTTCGTCGGCGACGAGAAAGTCACCGACAAGAAGAAGCTGAAGCCCGACCCGGCGGTGCGCCAGGCTTTCTTGAGCGCGGTGGAGGAAGCCCGGCAGCGTGCGAACGCGCGGCTGGCGTCCAGCCCGGGGGACCGCGACGCCATGTTCGCGCTGTGCATGGCCCAGGGCCTGCTCACCGATTACGCCATGCTCATCGACCGGAAGTACTTCCGGAGTTTCTCCCTCTCGCGTCAGACGCAGCAGTACGCGCGCAAGCTGTTGGGCCTGAACCCTCCCGTCTACGACGCCTACCTCACGCTGGGGACGGTCGAATACGTGGTGGGCAGCATGAACTTCATCTTCCGGCTCTTCGTGCGCTTCGACCAGATTCAGGGGAGCAAGCAGAAGGGCATCGAGAACCTGCAAAAAGTGGTCACGGGCGGGCGCTACTACCGTCCCTTCGCCAAGATTCTGCTGTCGGTGATTTACCTGCGGGAGAAGAAACCCGCGCAGGCCCAGGCGCTGCTCGCCGAACTGGTGCGGGAATTCCCGGAGAACCCGCTCCTTCAGCACGAACTGACGCGCGTCACCGAGCAACTGAGCCGCGCGCAGCCGGGTCGTGGCAGAGCGCGATAGCAGCCCGTGCTGAAAGTCCCCTCGGCCCCGAATTCGCGTTGCCTGCCGCCGCCTCCCGGTCGATGTGGCGCGCGTAGTTCCACGCCATGAAGATCTCATCCGTGCCAGGGGCGGCGCCGTCCACCATGAACTTCGATACACCGCCAGCCCGCGGCTTTCAATAAGTTGTCCCGCCCTGCGCTGCGCGCCGCACTTTGCGATCATGGCGGGATGAGCATAACGGCCTCGAAGCGGCCCGGCCGGGAGTGAGCGCGGATGATCGTACTGCATGCGGCGTTTGGCGAGGACTCGCTGCGGGTGTGGCGGGAGCCCGAGGCGGGGAAGGCAGCCTTGCTGGCGGCCATCGCCGAGCTGGGGGCGGAGTTTAAGTACTCCAAGCGCGCGGCTGGGAAGGCCATGGCCTGGCTTCCGACGCGGGCCGGCCAGCCGGCGCCGTCAAGCGCGCTGCTAGTCGATGCGCCGCTGCCCGATGACGGATGCGAGCTGGCGCCCGCAGCGGTCACGGCGCTGCCGCTCGGCGCGCAACCAGCCATCGATCTGCTGGCGGCATGTGCGGGGAAGCGCATGGCGGCTCCCGGCGTTCTGATCGGCGAAGATCTGGTTTACTGGACGGCGGCGCTCAAGTTCGCCGCGGGCCTGGTGATGCGGGGCCAATTCCTGCCGGGGCTGAAAGCGGAGCAAGGCGGCTACGCGGCCCGGTGGACGCCGGTGTTCGCTGGGGCGGACGCGGCGCGCCTCGACGCGCTCGCCAAGGCGATGCCGCCGGCGGCGCGGGCGCTCACCGAAAAAGCCAGCGACAGGGCTCCGGAGACGGCCGCGGAAGGGGCGCTGGCCGCATTTGCCGGTTTCATCGTCGATGGCCTGGTGCGCTCATCCGCCGCCCCGGCTAGGCCGCGCGCGCTCGAAAGCGTTCACGACCGCTGGCTACAGGCGTTGGCAGCCAAGGACGGCGCGATGCCAGGCAGCGCCGCTGAGCTCCAGGCGCTCGCCGGGCAGGTGGAGCAGTGGCAGCGGGCCATGCAGCTATCGGTGCGCGCGCCCTTCCGCCTGTGTTTCCGCCTGGCGGAGCCGGAGCAGGACAGCGGCCCGTGGCACGTCCAGTATCTGCTTCAGGGCACCAAGGATCCCAGCCTGATTCTGCCGGCCGCCGAGGCCTGGAAAGCGAAGCGGGCGGCGCTGGCGGCTTTGGGCCAGGATGTCTCCGCCATCCGGGAACACCTGCTGGTTTCCCTGGGGCAGGCGGCGGGGATTTGCCCGCGGGTCGAGCGAAGCCTCAAGCAGCGCGCGCCGGAGGGCTACGGCACGGACGCCGCGGGAGCGCATGAGTTCCTGCGCGAGACGGCGGCCGCGCTTGAGCAGAGCGGGTTCGGGGTGATGCTGCCGGCGTGGTGGACGCGCCGGGGCGCCGGGAGCCGCTTGAAGGCCCGGGCGCGCGTGAAGAGCGCCGCCCTGACCAGCGCCGGCGGCCTGTCGCTGGATGCCCTGGTCAAGTTCGACTGGGAACTGGCGCTGGGCGACGAGAAAATCTCGCGGGCCGAGCTGGTTGCCCTGGCGCGCCTGAAGGCGTCCTTGGTGAAGGTGCGCGGGCAGTGGGTGGAAGTGAACGGGGAGGAGATCCGGGCGGCGCTGGATTTCCTCAAGCGGAACCCGTCACGGGAAGTCACCGCCCGCGAGGTGGTGCGGATGGCGATCGGAGCCGGGGGGCAGGCCGGCCCGCTCGAGGTGGACGGCGTGACGGCCACGGGCTGGGTGCAGAACCTGCTGGCGCAGTTGGAGGGGCGCGCGCCGTTCGAGGAACTGCCGCAGCCGGAGGAACTGCACGGAGCGCTGCGACCGTATCAGCGGCGCGGCTATTCGTGGCTCGAGTTCCTGAAGCGGCTGGGATTGGGCGCCTGCCTCGCGGACGACATGGGCTTGGGCAAGACCATTCAGACGCTGGCGCTCCTCCAGCGCGACCGGGCCGCCGGGGAGCGGCGCCCGGTGCTGCTGGTCTGTCCCACGTCGGTGGTGGGGAACTGGCAGAAGGAAGCGGCCCGGTTCACGCCGGAGCTGCCCGTGCTGGTGCACCACGGCGTCGGCCGCAACCGCGGCGCGGCCTTTCTATCCGAGGCCTCGCGGCACGCCATGGTGGTTTCCAGCTACGCGCTGCTCCACCGCGACCAGGAGATCCTGCGCCAGGTGGACTGGGCCGGCGTGGTCCTGGACGAAGCGCAGAACATCAAGAACCCGGAAACCAAGCAGGCGCGGGCGGCGCGCTCGCTCCCCAGCGGCTACCGCATCACCCTGACCGGCACGCCGGTGGAGAACAACGTGGGCGACCTGTGGAGCCTGATGGAGTTTCTCAACCCGGGCTTGCTCGGACCGCACAGCGGGTTCCGCAAGCGGTTCTTCGTCCCCATCCAGGTGTACTCGGACCACAGCGCCGCCGAGCGCCTGAGGCGGATCACGGGGCCGTTCATCCTGCGCAGGTTGAAGACGGACCGGAGTGTCATCGCGGACCTGCCCGAGAAGCTCGAGATGAAGGTCTTCTGCAACCTGACCCGGGAGCAGGCCTCGCTGTACCAAGCGGTGGTGAAGGAGGCGGAAGCGGCGATCGAGTCGGCCGAAGGGATCCAGCGCAAGGGGCTGGTGCTGGCGACCCTGATGAAGCTCAAGCAGGTGTGCAACCATCCGGCGCAGTTCTTGAAGGACAACTCGGCCATTCCCGGGCGCAGCGGTAAGCTGGCGCGGCTCTCCGAGATGCTCGAGGAGACGCTGGCGGTCGGGGACCGCTCGCTGATCTTCACGCAGTTCCGGGAAATGGGCGGGATCGTCCAGCGCCACCTCCAGGAGACCTTCGGCCTCGAGGTGCTGTTCCTGCACGGCGGCACGCCCAAGAAGCAGCGCGACCGCATGGTGGACCGCTTCGCGGACCAGGACGGGCCGCGCATCTTCCTCCTCTCGCTCAAAGCCGGGGGAACGGGACTGAACCTGACGAGCGCCAACCACGTGTTTCACTTTGACCGGTGGTGGAATCCCGCGGTCGAGAACCAGGCCACCGACCGGGCGTTTCGCATCGGGCAGACCAGGAACGTGCAGGTCCACAAGTTCGTGTGCGCGGGGACGCTGGAAGAGAGGATCGACGAGATGATCGAGCGCAAGAAGGACGTGGCCGGACGCGTGGTGGGCGCGGGCGAGGCGTGGCTGAGCGAGCTTTCGAACGCCGCGCTGCGCGCCCTGCTGGCCCTGCGCAAAGACGCCATCGGAGAGTGAGCATGAGCCGCTGGGATTTCTACTACGGTTACTTCCCGCCTTCGCGGCCGCGGGCGGCCAAGGGCGGCATCCGGGCGCAGTCCAATCGGGGCGCGTTCGGCGAAAGCTGGTGGGCCAAGCGCTGGATCGCCGTGCTCGAAAGCTTCAACATCGGGGCGCGGCTCGGGCGCGGGCGCAGTTACGCGCGCCGCGGCCAGGTGCTGTCCATCGACATCGCCAAAGGGAAGATCTCGGCACGGGTGCAGGGATCGCGCCCGGCGCCTTACCAGATCAGCATCGAGGTCAAGCCGCTCAAGAAGAAGGAGTGGGCCAAGGTGGCGCAGGCGGTCTCGGGGCAGGCGGTGTTCGCCTCGAAACTGCTGGGCGGGGAAATGCCGCACGAGATGGACCAGGTGTTTCGCCGCGCGGGCGTGTCGCTGTTCCCCGAGCGCGGCAGCGATCTGGAGACCGATTGCTCTTGTCCGGACTGGTCCAACCCCTGCAAGCACATTGCGGCGGTGTACTATCTGCTGGGCGAGGAGTTCGACCGCGACCCGTTTCTGATCTTCAAGATGCGGGGGATGAGTCGCGAGGAGTTCCTGCCGCTCTTGGGCGAGAGCGGCGCCCAGGGACCGCTCGAGGCGCCGGCGCAGACGCTGCCGGCAGAGCCGCTTCCCGCCGCGCCTGCTCGGTTTTGGGCGGCGGGCGCCATTCCGGCGGATCTGGCCGGAGAAGCGCCGGTCGCGCCGGTGGGCGCCGCTCTGCCGCGACGGCTGGGGAAGTTCCCGTTCTGGCGCGGCAGCCAGGGATTCCTCGACTTCCTGGAAGCGGTGTACGCGCGGGCTTCCGCCCAGGCCGCGGAGACCCTGGGAGGAAGCTGAGACCTGGCCCGGCAGCGGGCCGCGTCCCACCTCACGCTGCGGACACGCTCTCCCACGTCACGCCGACGCGGGGCGCCGCGTAGCCGATTTCCTGGAGGTAGTCCCCGTAAGCCATCACCCAGTGGGAGTCGCGGACTTCGCTCAACAGCTTCTTCCAGTCCCCTTCGATGCGCACGTCCTGTTGGGAACGGCAAATGTCGTAGAACGGGTTGCTCTCCACCACCCCTTTGACGCCAACCCAGCGGCAGGTCGCGTACTCCGGGTCGATGAAGGTGACCTCCTGGCCGGGAGGGATCTCCACCTTGGGCGCGGCGCCATACTCGGATTCGTAGTGGGTCAGGATCCGCACGGGCTCGTACCGCGCGCCATTCATGCGGCGCGGCGCCGTGCAGTGCGCGCACGTCACCATCCCGTTGTGCGGGAAGGTCGAGTTGTGGACGAAGACCGGCTTGCCCGCTATGTACCGGAGCAGGATGCCCGCGGGGACGATGACGAAATCGGATTCGCAAAAGGCCGGCCATCCTTCGTCGTTGAGCAGGCTCAGCGAGAGGCACGCCGTGGTCTCGGCCATCGGCAGGATGGTCCCCATGCAGCGATTGATGGTGAAGGCCGCCGCGCCGTGCTCCTGGATCAGTTCCTTGAAGACCCCGTAGAGCACGAACGCATGGATCACGAACTTCCGGTCGGTTTCGAGCGCTGTGCCCGGGATACCCAGATACCGTTCGGCCCACTTCTCGGCGCGGGACACCCGGGCGCGATCCTTCAGCGCGCCGCGGATGCGCTGGCTGAAGTCGTCGTAGCCGGTCTCGACGATGTCCAGCTTGAAGCGTTCGCGGGCGACGCGCGGCGCCTCCGGCGCATACTTGCCCTGAGCTCCTCCCAGGGCCACGATTCTGGCGCCCAGGAAGTTCTTCACCCCGTAGAGCGCGCGCAGTCGCCACAGCAGTTCGGCCGGCTCGTCCACGACTACGTCATGGACGGACAAGCGCGGCGCCTCCGCGGGATTCGCCGGCGCCGCTTGGGGGCGGTCCGGCCGGAGGTACCGGACACTGAGTGCTTCATACCAGTAGTAGACCGGGCCGGACCGGTGCCGCACGAAGATGATGGCGTGGCCCTGGTCGGGTATCGACGCCCGCAGCAGGCTGCCGGAACCCGTCGCCGGATAGAGAATCGTCACGTCGGCCTCGGCGTTCCGCGCGCCGGCGGCGGCCTCGACGCTGGTGGCCCTGGCCACCGGCAGCATTTCTATGGGGAACTCCGCCCGGGCTGACACCGCCTTCAGCTCTTCGCCGATCCGGGCAGCTTCTTCCGCAGCGCTCTGTTCGGTCTGGATTCCGCCCCAGGATTTCCAGGAAGCGGCTTCCCGGCGCTTGGGGAGCTGATACATCAGGATCGGCTGCACCCGGAGCGGCCGGCCGCGGGTGGTGAGAGGCCTCTCCGGGTCCCACAGCTTCTCCTCCCACGCCACCTGCTTGGCTGAGGCCGGCGCGTATGCCGGGAACACGGCAGCGCCTGCCGCCGCCAGCTCCACAAACTCCCTGCGACTCAGATCATGACAGCACATAACGATCAGAGGTCACGCGCCGGGGCGCAGGCCCAGGTGGTCGCGGGCGTAGTCCAGCGACTGGCGGACGTTGGCCTGCTCCAGCTCCAGCCGCGCCGGCTGGTCCAGCGCCGAGACTTGCACCAGCGGCTTGCCCGGCTTGTTCTGGCGCACCGTGCGCAGCATGCGCGCCAGGTGCTTGCCGTTGCGCTCGGTGAACGTGGCCCAGTACTTGTCGGTCAGGCACGGGATTTTCAAGGGGTCCCGCGTGAGCATGTCCAGCGAGAACCGCGTCTTGGGCCGCGCCTTCAGCATGGCCGCCAGCATCCGCTTCAGATCCAGGAAGCCCTGGCCGAGGGGCGCCTCCGCCAGCAGGAAGCCGTCGGGGTACTCCTCGACCGCCATGTCCTTGATATGGGAGTTGATCAGGAAGGGCGCCAGCCGCTCGGCGGTTTCCACGGGGTCGTCCAGCAGGGCGAGGTTGTTGCCCCAGTCGATGCACACGCCCAGGTACTCGCCGCCGTAACGCTCCAGCAGCGGGACCATCTCCTCGACGGTCCAGTCCTTGTGGTTCTCGAGGCCCAGCGGGAAGCGGTGCTGCGCCACGATGCGGGCGGCGCGCTCCAGGCGCGCGTGGGACTGGGCGACGAAGGCCTTCCATTCCTCCAGGGTCGAGAAGGTCTCGTAGCGCCGGCCGCCCAGGCAGACTGAGCGCAGGCAGTGCGCGCCCGCTTCCCGGGCGGCCTTGAGGACCTGCTCGAAGGGGGCGTCGTCCTCCTTGGGCAGCGTGGCGTTGATCTCGAGGTACATCCCGAGCTGCTCGACCCGCTCCCGGACCTTCTTCAAGTAGTCCGGCTCGAATGAGGTCAGCACGGCCTGGATGCCGCCCGCCCCGCGCTCCCAGGCGTATTGCAGGTAGTCGTAGGCGGAGCGCGACGGCCGGGCCTGCCCAAAGCAGTCCGGCGACAGCCCCATGGTCGAGCGCGCCGGCGGCGGGCCTTGCGCGGCGGCCGCCGCGGCCGCGGTGGCGAGAAAGCTCCGGCGGGTCACAGGTTGAAGCTCCTGAGGACCTCGTCCCACGGCTTGCGGTAGGGTTTGGCCAGCATGGCGGAGGCCTCCCGGTCGCCGATGATCTCCTCCTTCTCGGGATCCCAGCGGAGCTTGCGGCCCAGGCGCAGGGAGAGGTTGGCCAGGTGGCAGGCCACGGAGACGTGATGACCGCCTTCCACGTCGGCGGTGGGCCGCTGGCGGGTCCTGATGCAGTCCAGGAAGTTGCGGACATGCAGGTCCATCGGCTCGTCGGCAGTCCCCCGGCCCTTGCGCGCCTCGGTGCGGGGCTCCGGCTTGATGTCCGCCGGCTGGGGATGCCCCGGGGGATTCGACCATGGCGGGATCTGCCGCTCGGGGGCGATGCGCATGTCGGGGAACACCTCAAACCCGCCGCGCGACACCATCATGCTTCCCCGAGTGCCGAAGAACTCGGCGCCGCCGCCTTGACGCCGGCCGGCGGAGGCCTCGCGCAGGGAGACCAGCACGGTGAACCCCGGGTACTCGAGGATGGCGTCCTGGGTGTCGGGGGTTTCGCCGTCGTCTTCCAGCGCGAACCGCCCGCCGCTCGAGGAGACCGCGGTGGGGCCTTGGACCTCGAGGAGCAGGTTCACGAAGTCGAGGTCGTGGCTGCCAAGGTTGGTCATCTGGCCACCCGAGTAATCCCAGAACCAGCGAAAGTGGTAGAGGGCGCGGTGGGGATGGTAGCGGCGCTGGGGCGCCGGCCCCAGCCACAGGTCGTAGTCGAGATCCGCCGGCGGATCGGACTCCGGCAACCGGCCGAACCCCGGCATGATGTTGCGGAAGGCGCCGATACGCACGCTATGGATCTTGCCGATGTGCCCGGTGCGCACCAGCTCGAGGACGTCCTGGATGTGCGCGCCGCTGCGTCCCTGCGTGCCCACCTGCACCACGCGCTTGAAACGGCGCGCGGCCGTGGTCATCCAGCGGCCCTCGCGCACGAACAGGGTCATGGGCTTCTCGACGTAGACGTCCTTGCCCGCCGCGCAGGCCAGGATGGTCTGCAGGGCGTGCCAGTGGTCCGGCGTCGAGATGACCACGCCGTGGACCCTCTTGTCCTCCAGCATCTTGCGGAAGTCGGGGTAACCCTTCGTGCCGGGGCCGCAATCCGCCTGCCCGCGCTCGAGGCGGGGCCGGTAGACATCCGAAACCGCCACCAGGTCCGCGTCCGGCTGCTTCTTGAAGTCCTGGATGTGCCGCAGGCCGATCAGGCCGCAGCCGATGAATCCGATCCCGATCCGGTCGTTGGCGCCCAGGACGCGCTGGTAGGAAGCCGCGGTCACGGCGCCCACAAAGCCGCGGCGCGTGGAAGACCAGTTCGTGGGGCGGTTGTTCCACATCTCGGGTAGTATACATGAACGCCGCCGGGGGCTACAGCGCATGCACTACAATGGGGATTCGCAGACCGTCGTCGATGCCAAACGACACGTATTTGAGCTGGGTCATCCGTAACACCAGGACCAGGTGGTGGCATGATTCCGCCGACCCCGCTGAACTGCAGTTGGGCCTCGAGCGCGGGGCCGTGGGAGTGACCACCAATCCGTATCTGTCGAATCTGGCGGCAGCGAAGAACCGCAAGGCCTGGGCGGGCGAGATCGACGAGGTCTTGTCGCGGAAGCTGCCGGCCGAGGCCAAGGCCGAGGCCCTGATGCGGATCGCGGTCACCCGCGCGGCTGCGAAGCTCGTGCCGGCGTTCGAGCAGAGCGGCGGCGCGATGGGTTACGTGTGCGCCCAGGTAAATCCCTCGCGCGCCGGAGACCGCGAGGCTATGGCGGCCATGGCCCGGCGCTTCCACGCCTGGGCGCCGAACATCGCGGTGAAGCTGCCCGCCACGGCGGCCGGCCTCGAGGTGCTCGAGGACTGCGTGGCCCAGGGGATCACGGCGACGGCCACCGTGAGTTTCACCCTGCCCCAGGTGGTCGCCGTCGCCCAGCAGTGCCGCCGGGGCGTCGAGCGCGCCCGCGCCACCGGAGTGAAGCCGGGGAAGTGCTTCGCCGTCATCATGATCGGCCGGCTGGACGACTATCTCCGCGAGGTGGCCCACGATTCCGAGGCCGGCCTCAGCGAGACGGACATCCGCCAGGCCGGGCTGGCGGTCACCAAGCGCGCTTACAGGCTCTACCAGGAGCGCGGCTACGAGGCGGTCCTGCTGGTGGCCGCCCTCAGGGGAGACTATCATCTGACCGAGCTGGCCGGCGCGGACCTGGTGATGTCCATCGCGCCCGCGTATCAGCACGTGTTCGTGTCGCAGGACTTCGCGCGCGAGGAACGCATCGAGAAGGAAATCCCCCGCGACGTGCTCGACAGGCTCCGCCGGCTGCCCGAGTTCGTGCGCGCCTACGAGCCCGACGGAATGGCGCCCCAGGAGTTCATCGCCTGCGGGGTGACGCAGCGGACGCTTTCGCAGTTCATCGAAGCCGGCTGGAGGCTGCTGGAGAGTTTCCAGTAGGCGCCGGAAAGGGCACAGCGCAGATGGCCACTCCGCTCGAGATGCCGAGCCCCGGCGTCACCGTGGAAGAATGCCTGCTGCTCAAGTGGGCAAAGCGCAAGGGCGACCGGGTGGCGGCCGGCGAGCTGATCGCCGAGATCGAAACCGACAAAGCGACCTTCGAGATCACGGCGCCGGTAGCGGGGACCGTGCTGGAGACCTTCTTCCAGGAAGGCGACCTGGTGCCGGTCTACGCGTACATCTGCGTGCTCGGCGAGACGGGCGAGAGCGTCGAGGAATTCCGGCCCCGTCGCCCCGCTCCGGCGGTGGCGGAAGCGTCCGCGGCCGCTCCGGCGGCGCCGCGGGAACCGTCTCTGCCCGCGCCGGCCGCGGCGGCCTGGAGCCCGCGGGCGCGGCGCTTCGCCGAGGAGCACGGCATCGACGCGAGCGGCGTCACCGGCTCGGGGCCCGGCGGCAGGGTGCTCGAAGCGGACGTCCGGCGGGCCTGCGACGCGCCGCCCAGTGCGCCCGTGCGGCTCTCCGGCGTGCGCCAGAGGATCGCCCGGCGCATGCGGGAGTCGCTGTCAGCCTCCGCGCAGTACACCCTGAGCTCGTCGGCGGACGCCGCGGGTTTGCTGGCGCTGCGCGCCAGGATCAAGGCGGCCCGCCGGCTCCGGGACCTCCCCGACATCAACATCCACGAGATGGTGATCTTCTGCGCCGTGCGGGCGCTCGAGCAGATGCCCGCGCTCAACGCCGAACTGATCGACGGCAAGCTGTACCAGCGCGCCCGCATCCACATCGCCTTCGCGTGCGACACGCCCCGGGGCCTGCTGGCCCCGGTGGTCAAAGACAGCCAGAAGCTCACGCTGGCGGAACTGGCGTTGAAGGTCAAGGAGCTGACCCAGCAGGCGGTCGAGGGAACCATCTCCCCGGACGATCTCACCGGCGCGACCTTCACCGTCAGCAACCTGGGCCACCTGGGCATCGAGTCCTTCACGCCCATCCTGAATCCGCCGCAGGTGGCCCTGCTGGGAGTGAACTCCATCCAGGTGAGGCCGGTGCGGCGGGAGGGGAGGATCGAGTTCGTCGATCGCATCGGGCTGTCGCTGACGGTCGATCACCAGGTCATTGACGGCGCGCCCGGGGCCCGGTTCCTCGAAATCGTCCGCCAGCAGATCGAAAACATCGAGGCAAGTTGCGATGCCCAAGTCGATGGCCATTGACCCGGCAAAGGTGCTGGCGCCCGGCCGCATCCGTTTCACCGACATCGAGGTCAACGCCTACCAGAAGACGCTCGCCGAAGAGCTGGCGCTCTACTCGCGCGACGAGCTGCTCAACATCTACCGGGACATGTGCGCCCTGCGCGAGTTCGAGACCATCCTGAACGAGATCAAGCTGAAGGGCGCCTGCAAGGGTATTGCTTACCGCCACCTGGGGCCGGCGCATTTGTCCATCGGCCAGGAGGCCGCCGCGGTCGGCATGGCCTTCGCGCTCACGCCGGACGATCACATCTACGGTTCGCACCGCAGCCACGGCGAAATCCTGGCCAAGGGGTTTTCCGCCATCCGCCAACTGGGCGAGGCGCAGTTGCTCGACATCATGCGCTCCTACCGGGACGGCGCCGTCCTGCGCCCGGTCGAGAAAGCCCACCCGGGCACGGCGCCGGAGCTGGCCGTCAAGTTCCTGATCTACGGGGCCTACAGCGAGATGTTCGCCCGCGAGACCGGCCTCAACCGGGGCCTGGGCGGCTCGATGCACGCCTTCTTCACCCCATTCGGGATCTACCCCAACAACGCTATCGTGGGCGGGTCCGGCTCCATCGCGCCCGGGGCGGCGCTGTTCAAGCGGGTGAACCGCAAGCCGGGCATCGTGGTGGCCAACATCGGGGACGCTTCCTTCGCCTGCGGCCCGGTCTGGGAGGGCATCACCTTCGCCAGCATGGATCAGTACCGGACGCTGTGGGACCAGGCGCTGGGCGGAGGCCTGCCCATCCTCTTCCACTGCATGAACAACTTCTATGGCATGGGCGGGCAGCCTGGCGGCGAGACCATGGGCTGCGAGTTCATCGCCCGGATCGGCGCCGGCGTCAATCCCGAGCAAATGCACGCCGAGCGCGTCAACGGCTACGATCCGCTGCCGGTGATCGACGCCTTCCGCCGCAAGAAGCGGATCCTGCTGGAAGGCCGGGGGCCGGTGCTGCTCGATACCGTCACCTACCGCATCAGCGGGCACTCCCCGTCGGACGCCTCCAGCTACCGCTCGAAAGAAGAGCTCGAGATGTGGCGGCGCGCCGACTCCATCCTGGCCTTCGAAGCCAGGATGCTTGGCGGCGCCGTCTTCTCCGAGGAGACGCTCAAGGAAGCGCGCGCCTCCGCCGAGGCGACGGTGTTCGAGATGTTCAAGCTGGCCGCCGACTTCGAGACCTCCCCGCGCGTGCCGGTCACCTCCGAGCTGGTCGGCGAGGTGATGTTCTCCCACCAGCGCGTCGAGCGGTTCGGCGACCGGCAGCCGGAGTTCCTCCAGGACCCCTCCGAGAACCCCCGCGTCCAGCAGATCCACGGGAAGATCCGCACGCCGCTCCAAGACGGCAAACCGGTCCCCAAGATGAAGGCCTATAACATCCGCGACGCGATCTTCGAGGCCCTGCTCTACCGGTTTGCCATCGACCCCACCATGATCGCCTTCGGCGAGGAGAACCGGGACTGGGGCGGCGCCTTCGCGGTCTACCGCGGGCTGACGGAAGCCCTTCCCTACCACCGGCTGTTCAACACTCCCATTTCCGAGGCCGCGATTGTCGGGGCCGCGGTGGGCTACGCCCTCGAGGGCGGCCGCGTGGTGGCCGAGCTGATGTACGCCGATTTCATGGGGCGCGCCGGGGATGAGATCTTCAACCAACTGGCCAAGTGGCAGGCCATGTCGGCGGGGCAGCTCCGGATGCCGGTGGTGCTGCGCATCTCGGTGGGCGCCAAATACGGCGCGCAGCACTCCCAGGACTGGACGGCGCTGGCGCACCACATCCCCGGGCTGAAGGTCGTCTACCCGGTCACCCCGTACGACGCCAAGGGCATGATGAACACGGCGCTCGCCGGCGCCGACCCGGTGGTGTTCTTCGAGAGCCAGAAGATCTACGACATCGGCGAGATGTTCGTCGCCACCGGCGTGCCCGAGGGCTACTACGAGATCGATCTGGCGGAGCCCTCCCTGAAGCGCGCCGGACGGGATCTCACCATCATCACCTTCGGTCCCGCGCTCTACACCGCGGTGGCGGCGGCGGATGAACTGGCGCGGCGCTACGGCCTGAGCGTCGAGCTGATCGACCTGCGCACCGCGAACCCGATCAACTACCAGCCCCTGGTCGCCTCCCTCCGCAAGACCGGCAAGGTGCTGCTGGCCTCGGACGCCGTCGAGCGCGGCTCGGTGATCGAGACCGTCGCCGCGAACCTCACGCAGCTCGCCTTCGACTGCCTGGACGCGCCGCCCGTGGTGGTCGGCGCGCGCAACTGGATCACCCCCGCGGCCGAACTCGAGACCCTGTTCTTCCCGCAGCCGGAGTGGCTCATCGACGCCATTCACGAGCGCATTCTGCCGCTCGAAGGCCACCAGCCCAGCACCAATCAAACCCTCAGCGAACTGGCCCGCCGCTCCCGCCTGGGCGTGTGAGCGGCCGAGCCTTCAACCACCCCCGTCTCCTGAATCGCTCCTGCCGCGCCGCGCGAGGCGCGGGGCCATGGTGCGGCGCCAGGCGGCGAAGGTTTCCTGGAGGCGTTTGACGATCTCCGGGCGCTGCCCGGCCAGGTTGTTCTTCTCGCTCAGGTCGCTTTCCAGGTGGTAGAGTTCGAGCGCGCCGCGGTTGTCCACCAGCTTCCAGCTTCCCGCGCGCACGGCGCGCCTTTCCTCATCGCCATCCCAGAACAGCGCCTCGTGCAGAGGGCGGGATGCCTTGCCGAGAAGTGCCGGGAGCATGTCCCTGCCATCGAGGACGCGGTCCTTAGGGAGTGCGGCGCCGGTCGCGGCGCAGATGGTCGGAAAGATGTCCAGGCAGATGACCGGCTCGCGGCATACGGTGTTCTGGGGCAGCCGGGCGGGCCAGCTCGCCAGGAACGGCACGCGGATGCCGCCTTCGTAGACGCTGTGCTTGAAGTCGCGCAGCGCGCCGTTGTTGGCGAAGTTCTGGCGCGCGCCTCCGTTGTCGGAGAAGAAGAACAGCAGCGTGTTGCGTTCCAGCCCGTGCCGCTCCAGGGCCGTGAGCACCGCGCCCACGGCGCCGTCCATGCGATCGAGCATGCCCAGGTAGATGTCGCGGTTCCGGTTGCCGGTGCCGTGCCGCCGGATGTCCTCCTCCGGCGCCTGGAGCGGGAAGTGGACGGCGTTGAACGGCAGGTAGAGGAAGAACGGTCGCGCGCGATGGCGTTCGATGAAGCCCACGGCCTCGCGCGCCAGGTTGTCGGTCAGGTAGCCGGTGTCATCGACCATCTGATCATTGCGCCAGATCGAGTTGAAGGGCTCGGTGCGCCGCAAGTTGAAGTAGTCGTGAGCGCCGTGCCCGAGGAACCCGTAGAACTCCTCGAAGCCCCGCTTCAGCGGGTGGTATTCCGGCTCGATGCCGAGATGCCACTTCCCGAAGGCCCCGGTGGCGTACCCGTGCCGGCGGAGCACCCCGGCGATGGTGATCTCGCCGAGGGGCAGGCCGATTCGGGAATCGCTGGCCGTGTAGAAGCCGAAGCGCTGCTGGTAGCGGCCGGTCATCAGCCCGGCGCGCGTCGGGGCGCACACGTACGCGCTGGCGTACCCGCAGGTGAAACGGACGCCGCGGCGCGCTAGGTGGTCGAGGTTAGGCGTGCGGACTTCGTCCGGATGCTCGTAGCAGCTCGAGTCGGCGTAGCCGTGGTCGTCGGAGACGATCAGGACCACGTTCGGCCGTCCCGGCTGGGCGCGGGCAGCGTTCGAGGCGAGGGCCCCGGCCAGGGACCCGAGACAACTGCGACGAGTGAGCGGGGCAGCGGGCATGGCGGCTCAGACTCCCGATCACAGATTATCCCTCACTGCCGCGCCGGGTGGGCTTGGAGAACCTGCCGGAGTCGTCTCCGGCCGGCACTGCGGCTCCTCCGGCTTCCATGACTGCGACACCATCCCCAGAGTTGGGAACCCCGGAGCGCGGCGGCGGCTACAAGTTCGCCGGCTGAGGGCTACCGGCGGGATGGTAGTGCGGCCGCAACCCATTCGGCGGCGCGGGCGAGCGCGCTCACGAAGCCGGGCTGGGACATGGACTTGGCGTCGTGGCCCAGCGTGATGTGGACCACGCGTCCCTGGCCGAACGGCACGGCCCAGATGACCGGCTCATCGCGTCCGGTGCCGCCGGTCGCGGCGTCGCTGAACGCGGTGGCCAGCACGCGCGCATTCGCTCGCAGGTCCATGCGGTGGTATAGCTCGTCGTCGGCCAGGAACGTTTCTTCGAGGCCGCGGCTCAGGGGGTGCTTCCGATCCACCCATTTCACCTGGAACACGTGACGCTTGCCGTGGCCGATTTTCTCGGGTTCCCAGGTCGCGCCCAGCATCTCGGCGTAGGCCGCCCAGCCGGGATCGCCGGTCGAGGAGCCCCGCCAGCGCCGGTCGCGGTATGCCTGGCCGAAGAAGACGCCGTAGCTGACGCCGTGCACGGCCACCATGCCCTTGCCGGAGCGGATGAAGTCCTCGAGGGCGCGCTCCGTGTTCTGGCCCCAGCGCGGCCCGTTGTAGTTGAGCACCAGCGCGTGGTAGCCAGCCAGCGCGGCGGGGGTGAGCCCGCGCACCTCTTCGGCCGCCGCGACTTGGAAGCGGCCAGTCTGCTCGAGGATGCCGCGCAGCCAGGGCGTGGTCACCCGCCAGTCGTGGTAGGGAAGGTCGCTCTCCCCGGTTAGGATAAGGACGCGAAGGGGGCCCTGGGCCGCCTGTAGCGGCAGGGCGGCGAAAAGCACGATTGCGAGCCGCAGCCTCATTCCCGTACCAGCCCCCTCACCCAGGCCAGGCTGCGCTCGATCAGCGGCCCGCCCTGCCCTTCGCACTCGATGCTCAGGACGCCCTCGTAGCCGGCCTCGGCCAGCATCGCTACACACTGCCGGATGTTGTCCGCGTTGACGCCCTCTCCCACGGCGCAGTGGCTGACGGCGATGCCGGTCAGCTCGCCGCGCGCCGCCGCCGCCAGGCTCGGGCTCACGTCCTTGATGTGAACATGGCTCACCTTGCCGAGGAACTGCCGCAAGAAAGCCACCGGGTCCCGGCCCGCGATGAAGGTGTTGCCGGTATCCATGTTCAGGCGCAGGTACGGCGAGTCGGCGAAGGCCAGCATCTCGGCGAGGAACTCGGGCTGGGTGGTGAAGTAGCCGTGCGGCTCGATGTTGATGGTGATCTGGTAGGCCTCCGCCACCGGCAGGATCTGGCGGTAGATGCGGCGCATGTGGGCGAGGGCCTCGCGATCGGTCAGCCCCGCGGGCCGGTGGCGGTCGTCGGTAGTGTCGATGCACGGGCAGCCCGCCAGCTTCGCCCAGCGCAGCGAGTGCAGCACGTACTCGACGCCGAGCGTGGCGCCTTCAGGCAGCGACAGGGGAAAGGCGGCGTC
>Ga0315289_10001276_pt1 | contig 39343 bp, 20 predicted proteins | sample YL17G11_40_MG_FD_203452 | JGI IMG/M metagenome (GOLD analysis project Ga0315289, IMG submission 203452) | Sediment microbial communities from Yellowstone Lake, YNP, Wyoming, USA - YL17G11_40 | ecosystem: Environmental > Aquatic > Freshwater > Lake > Sediment | place: USA: Wyoming | collected... | reverse complement strand
GAAATTGACCACAAGGCCATTAAGATATATCGGGGAGATGGAGTTCCACTAAATATTTTAAGTATGAAAGTTCCTCATTTTTTGCTAATATAAGCGAAAAGTTGTTTAAAAATGTTTTTAAAAAAGGTTGAAAAAATAGGAGGTAGGGAGGCGTCACCCGTCCTTTCAAGGGGTGATTTCTTAATATATTCTCTTAAAGTACTCTTTTGTACTACTTTATTATCAAATCTCTGACTAATTTATTAAAATACTTACGTTTATCCTCAATTTTATTTGGATTTTCCTCAGTAATTTCCTTAATAACATTCCAAGCTCTTTGTATAGGCGCAAGCCCATGTTTTTCGTAAATACTAAGTATAAAACGCATATCGGATTCTTCTAGCCACTTTGCAATCCTCCAGCATTCCTCCTTCTCGTAACTTTCAGGCATGTAGCCGTTTACAGGTATAACTTTATTATTAGATTCGATTCCTCTACAAGAATTATTTAAATTCGATTTACTATCGATAATATCATTATTGTTATTATTATCGTTATCGTTATTATCACCTCTGACTCGCTCATTATTGTCTGGCATAGAAAGATGTTTATTTAATTGATTTTTTTGTTCATTTAACCTCTGACTAGCAGACTCAACCTCTGGTTTAACTTCTGACTTATTAGTTGTAGTAGTAGTGTTCAAACCTCTGACTTTCTCTTGCTCGAAGAGATGGTCAAGATTACTTATTTTACCGCTTGCTAGCAAAAAATCACCTATATGTACCTCAAACGAACCTCTACGCCCCTTACGGTTACTGTAATGGATATACTTCTTACTTTTTAGGGACAATAATATTTTATTGACATAATTTTCTGAAACCCTCCCCTTGAGAACATCATTTTTTATATCGCTGAGGCTAATAATGCAAATACTGTAGGGATTGGCTGATAATCTCAACCAAGAATAGGTAAAGAATTCGTTTCGTGTTATCTTACCTTCTAAATAATCTGACTTAAGTTTTCGTGGAAAAATAACATAGTCAACCATTTTCATAGTTTAAGTAGGTTTATTAAATAATACATTAAATTTATTAATAATCGCATTAGTAATTGCTTCCCCACATTCTTCATTAATTGGATGAACAATCGGAATATTTGAGTCACCTAATTTTTTAGTAGGATAGGTAATTCGGTAGCCACCATCAATTTTTGTATAAATTCCAATTGAGCCAATATATATTTTTTCGTCTAAAACAATAGAAGCAAAAGCTACAAGGCCATCTTTAGGTTTTATCGGTACTAATTGGATGTCGCTTACTTTTGTTGTTTGATTTGACATCATATTGTTGAGTTAGGTTTAGTAAATATAAAAAAGTCCCAAGCTTACTCAAAAGCATGGTTTTTTGATTATTTGGTATTTCTGACCAGTTTGTTTTTACGTCGTATTTCACTTTACTCATTATTTTTTAGTTAAATTTGTCGCCACTCCATAAATAAGGGGACAAATTCCATCTAAAATACAACCAAAAAACTCCCTATTTTGGGAGTTTTGCTTTTAAATTGGTTAATTTATTTTAATTCGAATTTACCATGGGTCTTTTTTCCGAATCTTAGTAATTATTTTAGATATATTTTGTTGGCTACAACCCATTTTTTTCGCTATCTCTTTCTCTTTTGATTCATCAATAAAATACATTTTACATATTTCTTGTTGCTTTATAGGAATTATTTCGAAAGCCCGATTTAATTTTTCCTCAATATCTTTATTGGCCAAATTTTGTTCAATATTTTCTGGTGATGGAACCATATCATCAATTAAAGTAATTGTTTTTTTCTCCCTCTGTTTTCTTTTTTTATCTTTTTCATCTAATCTTTTTTGACAACGATTAGATTGTACTGTTAAAATATAGATTTTAAGTAATCTTTGGAGTACATTTTTAAGATAATGATTGCCGATAGCCTCAATTTTGTAGATTTTCGTTGCTATTAATAATGGAGTGATAAATTTATCAAGAAAGTTGGCATCTAATAATTGATTTAACTCCTGTAATGATTTATTGCCTAAAGTTTCTTGGGGTAAATAAAATAGCTTTATTAACTCAATCTCATTTTGTGATATATTAGTATTGTTCTTTAACATATTAATGAATTTATTAACTATTTTATTGCGATAACTAAGAAATACTTTCTCAAACTCTAATTTTATATGTTTGATATACTTGGTTATTTCACCCTTTCCTAATAAACTAAAAAGTTTTCTATATAATTTTTTCCACACCACCTCTTGCCATTTTTTCAAGAGTTCATTTTTAGTTCTTTTTGATTGTTTGTCGCTGGTGGGATATTCACTTACTAATCGCTGGATATAATTATCTCGTTGTTTTATCAAATCTTTGAAGGCATTTACTGCTAAATTTATCTTTTCGGTTTCGAGATTATTCTGATTACTTTCAAATAATTCAGTAACGCATTCTTCTAAAGATTTTTCTTTTGTAGCACTTTCAAAACAAAGTTGCATTTTATCAATAGGATTATTTAATTGTTTTTTGAGTATTATTTTCCATTCATTTATTATTGAATTACAAGATTTAAAGAATGTGTCTTCAATATCATATCTTTTTAGAAAACCATCCATACGGAATAATTTTTCAGGTGGTTTTGGTTTATATTTTGATTGATACTTGCTCGCCAGCAAAAAGGTAAGTTCTATATTGAATAACTGTTCCTTTGCTTCCTTATTTCCTAAAAATGATTGTAACTGTAGCTCATGCTTGATTTTTATCAGCTGGTCATTAAAAAAATTTGGGGGTAAAATAAAGAATTTTAATTCTAAGTCCGATGTATCTTTTAGACAAACTTTTACCTCAAAGGTATTAATTAAATAACCACCTATAGTTAATTGTTTTATTACATTTTGCATTACTTTTCTTTTTAAATATTCTTATCTGTAGTATATTAATTATATAGGAATCTTAGCAAAATTCATAGTATGAAATATAAGAAAATCACTCAGAATTTTTATGGAGGGGATACCCTTAAAGTAGCTAAAGCATTACTTGGGAAGTATTTGGTGCGTAAATATCATAGCAAGAAGCTAGCAGGCAGAATAGTTGAGACAGAGGCCTATGTAGGCCCAAACGACTTAGCTTCACACGCTTCTAGGGGTAAAACACCTAGAAATTTAATAATGTTTAATGGAGCTGGTTATTGGTATGTCTACCTAGTGTATGGGTTAAACTACTGCTTGAATGTAGTTACGGAGCAAAAGGATTATCCTGCGGCGGTGTTGATTCGAGCGCTTGAGCCAATTACTGGAATTGAAATAATGATAAAATTAAGAGGTATAAATGATATTAATCAGCTAACAAATGGGCCGGGTAAGCTCTGTCAGGCATTAAGGATTAATAAGAAGCTCAACGGTACTAAAGCGTTTGGGAATGAGCTTTATATTGAAGATAGAGGCTATAGGGTATCGGGGAGGGGGATAAAGTCGGCTAATAGAGTAGGTGTTGATTACGCAGGAAAGTACAAAGATAAAAAATGGAGATTTTATTTAAAGGATTGTCAGTTTGTGTCCCTAAGGTAAATTATAAATAATTAGTCATTTTTTCCTTTGAAAAGTATGCTTCAATTAGGAGCATATCTTATTTACGGGATGTATTATTGCTTTAATATTGTGACTGAACGTAAAGATTATCCCGCGGCAGTATTAATCCGAGCCATTCAGCCAGTCAGCCGTAAAGCCATAAAGCTGTATAGCCGTAAAGCCGTTGATGGCCCCGGGAAAGTTTGCCAGTACATGCGGATTGATAAAAGATTGAATGGTATAGATTTGACTGGCAGCAAACTATGGGTAGAAGACAGGGGCTTTAAAATAAAAAAATCCACTATTCATTGTAGTAAGCGGATTGGCGTGGATTATGCCGGTTTTTACAAAGATAAAAAGTGGCGTTTTTTTATAAAAATTAAAGGCAAGGATTTGGCGTCCTTGCCTTTGTGTAATCATACTTTCCCTCCAGATAGTAACTTCTACCTATTTTTAAAGCATCCAGCAACCTGTTTTGCCAAACCAGGACATAAAACACACTTTTGTTTTTCGCAGATCGTTGGCTGTTTTTCCAAAGTACCCAGGACAAGCTTCATGAATTCTTCACCTTTGAGTAGATAATGATCGTTCTTGGGAAGATGTCTCCCCATGTTACTATAAGCGTAGATGGCATCATGTATTTTTTCCTGAAGCCGTTGGGTCTTGCACAGTTTTAATAATTGTTCATGGCTGACCCCTATTGGTCCGAACGTGTCTTTAAGTTGATTAAATAGGGCGCCATTACTTTGCTTTATTCCTGATTGGCTGAATCCATTACTCATGATTCCCCCGAAAAAAGTTGGTTACAGTTTTTCAGTTAACAAACTCAGAGTAACTTCCAGTTTTCAATCATAATTTCCTCCTTCCTTGGTGGTTAAAGAGCTTTATTATTTTATAAAACATCACCTCCTCTTGAGGGTTGAGGTTAGGGTTGATTTATATAAAACAACAATTGATTTCATTAAGAAGGGGTTTACCATTGGGCAAGCTTAACCATAGCTCAGCCCGGAGAACCTAGAATTGGACCCAATCCTAGGAAACTGTAACCATGGTAAACCAGCCTTCTTTTTATAGGTAGTTTTTAAAATACAAGTATATCTAACTTATTATAATGTCAAAATCAAATTTTTGTCAATAGGTATTAACTATTCTAGATGTATACTTTGGCTAAATAAAGCCAATTTTTGTTTAAGTAGTGGATATTTATTTAATTCTGGATAAAGTTTCTGCGCCGTTTCTCGAGTATTTTTAATAATGTCAAAATCAGTCAATTTGGCTATTTTTAATTCAGGGAAGCCTGATTGTTTATAGCCGTAAATTTCACCAGGGCCTCTGAATTCCAGATCTTTTTCTGCCAGAGCAAACCCATCTTTAGCAGTAATCAAGGCATTAAGCCTCTCAATCGTTTTTTCGCTGTCTGATTCAGTAAAGACAAAGCAATAGGACTGATGTTCTGCTCTGCCCACGCGGCCTCGAAATTGGTGCAACTGGGCTAAACCAAATCTTTCCGCGCCTTCAATCATCATCACTGAAGCATTGGGTATATCAATACCAACTTCTACGACTGGCGTGGCTACAAGAATATCTAGCTTTTTTTGCTGGAAATTTTTCATCGCTTCCTCCTTTTCTATTGCTTTAAGTTTGCCGTGCAACAAGCCTATTTTTAAGTCTGGAAAAACTTTTTTCCTTAATTTTTCGTATTCAGCAGTTGCGGCTTTGATGCCGAGTTTGTCTGATGGGTCAATGAGCGGGCAAATAACAAAAACTTGGCGGCCTGTTTTAATTTCGTCCCTGATAAATTGGTAAGCGAGGGGTCTTTTTTCCGGTGGCACGATTTTGGTTAAGACTTTTTTCCGACCGACCGGCATCTCGTTGATGATAGATAAATCCAAATCACCATACAAGGTCAGAGCCAGCGAACGGGGAATCGGCGTCGCGGTCATTGACAAGAAATGCGGCACGTCGCTTGTCGCACTTCGCGCGTCGCTTTTTTGCTTCAGGTTTTTTCTTTGTTCGACGCCAAAGCGGTGCTGTTCATCGACAATGACTAAACTAAGATTTTTGAACTCTACTTTATCCTGGATTAAAGCATGTGTACCGATAATGACATTAACTTTTCCGCTGGAGAATTGGGTAAGAATATTTTTTTGACTCACGACACGATTATTTATTACTTTAGCTGTTCTTGTTAACAAAGCAACTTTTACTTTCTTCCGACCAAATAATTTATTAATAGTTTTATAATGCTGTTGCGCCAGGATTTCGGTCGGCGCCATCAAAGCAGCTTGATGGCCACTTTCTACTGTATTAAGGATAGCGATGGCTGCCACAACTGTTTTTCCTGAGCCAACATCGCCCTCCAAAAGTCTGTTCATCGGCTTTTTTTCCTGAATGTCTTTAAGAATTTCCCAAGCTGATTTTTTTTGCGAATTAGTCAGTTTGAACGGCAATGATTGGACAAATTTTTGCGTTAACTCCTGATTAAACTTTATAGCTGGCGCTTTTTCTTGAGCCAGCTCTTTTCTTAAAAATTGTGTTTTGAGTTGGATTAAGAAAAGCTCGTTAAATTTCAAGCGATTTTGAGCTTTGGTTAAAGTTTCCCAGTTGGTTGGGAAGTGGATCTGAAACAAGGCTTGAGATAAATTGATAAGGTGGTATTCTCTTTTAATATTTTCAGGGAGCCAATCAGATATATTCTTAGCCAACGGCAGCACTAGTTTCACCAAATAGCGAATTTGTTTTTCGGTGAGGTTTTCAGTGAGCGAATAAACAGGCACAATTCTGGCTGTATGAGTCTGATCAGTTTTGACTTTTTCATAGGTCGGATTATTTAAATAGATGCCGTATTGGTCATGTTCCACTTTGCCGGAAAAATAAACCAAGTCGCCAGGTTGAATTAATCTTGGAATAAATGGCTGATTAAACCAAATTATTTTGAGGGAACCGGTTTGGTCTGATACCAAAGCCTCGGTAATATAAATTCGCTTGCGCGGACTCCTTTTGGTGGCGATGAGATTTATCTTTGCTTTAATTGTCGCTGTTGTGTTTGGCTGGACTTTGGCAATCGATATGATCTGACTAAAATCATCATAGCGAAAGGGGTAATAAAAAAGCAAATCAGAGACTTTTTTGAGTCCTAATTTGGCAAGTCTTTTTGTTAATATGTTTCCTACCCGAGGGAGTTCGGAAATAGCAGTATCAAAATTGATTTTCATAGTTTAATTGTACCAAATTTAGAAATAAAAAACCACTTTATTTTTATCATAGTAAATGCAAAAAAAGGACTTCCTGGTGGAAGTCCTTTTGAGAGAAAGCTCACTTTTGAGATTCCATCCTCATTCTTATCTTAATAAGATTAAGAAATGAGGATATGGACGGAGGAACACTCTGACTCTTGATTAGCAGCGTAGCCCTGAATTGAGTATTCTCCGAATTGTCAGATTGAATGACGCCAAATCGCAAATCTACATGAAGTCGGTCCCTATTTATTTCTTCCACTTCCCCTTTTTTAATCTGTTCTTTTGCAAAGTGGAATAAATCCCTGATCTTTTCCTGCGTTTTCTCGTCTCCATCGTCCGCGACAGCCCTCACTCTGATGCGCACGGGTACTTCTGGCATCATAGCGACTAAGAATGATTGCCCTTGTAATTTAGGATAAAATAACTTTCCACCAGGTTCCGCATAATCAACATCAATGATTAATGTGGCCTGGATCGCCAACAGTTTTTCCTTAAGGTCATCTAGAAATTCCTTCAAATCCACTTGACACCTCCTTTCTCTTTGATTGAGTTTTGATGTTTACTACTTTTGAAATAGCAATTAATATTTCATCATAGTATATCTTAATTAAATTGTCAAGGCTAGTGAGAAAGAATGAAAAAATACCCCCGCCCGACTTGCCGCCCCTGCTCCTCAATACTTCTGAGCTAAGGCGGCCAAGGAACGGGCGACAGAATATTTAAGATTATTTGATTTTAAAAAAATGCGCCCAGGAGGATTTGAACCTCCGGCCTTCAGCTCCGCAAGCTGACGCTCTATCCGGGCTGAGCTATGGGCGCAAGTCAATAATATTTACTGGTAGATAAATTATAAAAAGTGGCGGGGCGAGCTGAGTCCCGACGTTCCGACTTTATGTCGGAAGTCGGGATCCCGACTTCACTTTCGGTGAACGTCGGGACTATGGGCGCACATATAAAATGTATACTTATAATTTCAGTATCCTCATCATGCCGTCAGTAAACGATTCATTTTCCTTTGTTAAGTCTTCCTCAAGATAATCAAGCAGGATTTTTCTTATCTTTAGTGGATTCTGGTTTTCTAAAAAAATTGATAAACGGGGTCTGATGCCAGTTTTGAAATCAAAATAAAGCATTTTCACTGCCGGCGGCTCATAGATAATCCAGAAGTTTTTGATGTCTTTATATTGATAAAAACTATCACTTACTTCTAAACCATCTTCAGTGACATTAAGCTTAATGAGCATTGGCTCTCTTTTGGCGCGCAGGTAGTAGATGGCAACTATAATGACAATGAAAATTAAGAATAAATAATCTTTTGTCAAAATAGAATAAACAATAATGCCGATAATAACAATAGAAATACCGATATACCAGCCGGTAGTTCTTACGTACTTAATAAATTCAGGGAAGGTCCAGGAAGCTAAAATTTTTCCGTGGTCTTCTTTGGTTGTTTCATTTTCCTTTGGTTTGATGTCGTCAGGCATATGTTTTTAATTAATAATTAATAATGTATAATTTTTAATTTTAAAATCTGTATTAATAATCGTTCAGATTATTTGCATGTGCAGATCTTATAGGGGCCGCCCGCTGTTATGTTGTCCATCTGCGCAAAATTAGTGTCACTCGGGCAGTTGCATGAGGCGGGTACAATCACTGCCGATACCCCAACGCCGTTTTGCACCGAACGACAAGGCGGATTTGATGTAGTCGGACAGGTGCTGCTCTTCTTGACAGCCGGATTCACTGTTAAAGAGTACGTTCTACACGTAGACCTTCCGCCAACATCCTTGACGCAAACTTGGAATTTGCTGGTGCCTGCTACTGTCGGCGTGCCCTTCAATACACCATCAATGCCAAGAATAAGTCCCATCGGAGGAAATCCAACTCCAGAACCGAGATAGTAAGTATAAATAGCGGGGCTTGCGCTGCTCTCTGGTCCTAGTAAAGAAATCAATTCAGAAAACTCATAACTGGAATGAACACCGACGGTTGCATCTGGCTTAATTTTATAAACATCAGATTGTCCAAAGAGATTTATGTGGGGTAATTTGATATATCCCGTTTGAGATAACGCAACAACAGCCAGAATGCCTATAATGATAAAAAAGGGAAGCAACCTCAATATTGGCTTTTGTTTTGATGGCGTTGGCATTTCTGCCTGTGTTCCTTTTCCTGTTTTTTCTGTTTTTTTTGGCTGAACATCGTCCGGCATATGTTTTTTGACCTCCACACCAATATTTACGATATTAATACTAATTATATTTAAATAATAATATTGGTGTGGGGGTGAATTAATAATGAATAATTTATAATTTTTGAAAATTGGCGGAGAGGGCGACCCCGCACTATTGCTCATTTCATTCGCAAAATGCGGGGCAAGGATTCTCACCGAAATTATTTTGGCGGTGGGAGCAGGATTCGAACCTGCGGTCGCCTTTCGACGACTCTGGTTTTCAGGACCAGCTCGTTAAACCACTCCGACATCCCACCTTAGTAATATTAGATACATCATCTTTGGGTTTTTCCGCCCGAGGCGGATCACCCGAAGGGTGACAAGACTGTCCCTTTCAACCTTTACCCCGTAATCCGCCAAGGGCGGATTGTATGGGGACTCAGGCACCTCTCCATTTCTGGCGGAGAGGGCGAGATTCGAACTCGCGATACGAGTTTAACCCCGTATAACAGGTTAGCAACCTGCCGCCTTCAGCCACTCGGCCACCTCTCCATTTAATTTTTTAAGCCCCTTTTAGCCGCCATGCGCCACCACCAATCCCCAAACTTTTTGCGCGCCGGTTTGTTTCAAAACCTTGGCGCATTCTTCTAAAGTAGCCAAAGTTGTGGCGACATCGTCTAAAATTATAACATTTTTACCGGAAAAATTCCAGTTTTTGACCATAAAAACACCTTTAATATTTTCTTTTCTTTGCCTGCCTTTTAATTTTACCTGCGGCATTGTCCATTTAGCACGCACCAATATCTTTGTCTGAAGATTAAAATGGAAATTTTTATTAAACTCTTTAGCGATTAGTTCAGCTTGATTAAACCCGCGTTCCAAAAAGCGTTTTTTATGTAAAGGAACAGGAATCAATAAAGTATTTTTTGGACTTTCCAGTATAGCTAAGTGTTCTTTTTTGTCAACCCCTCTGCTCCCCGATAGCAAACATCGGGGTATGCTCTCGTTATTTCGCTCGGGGTTGACACTGCCTTCGGCTCTGCCCTCGGCCTTGAGCTCGGGCCGAAAGGAGGCCTGAACCTCATCGCTCAGGCTCGAAGAGAGCGACCCCGAGTTTATCGAGGAGGTCACCGAAGTGTCAAGCTTAAGAAGATAGCTTGTTAGTAATTCGCCAAGAGAGTGAGCTAATGTTTCAATGTATTTGTATTTTAGAGTATGAATAGCTTCTTGGATAATTTTATTCTCGTAAGGGGTCGCGTAAAACAAACCATCTAGCGGAGATGATTTGTTAATTTTTTCGTCGTATGTTTTTAATGAAATTTTTTTCAGGCAGTCATCGCATAACCAAACGCCTTCCCTTTGGCAGCCGAGGCAGGCAATAGGAAAGATGATGTCTAAGATGAATTGTTTGAGGATTTTAAGTACATTCATATTTTTTCATTGACCCGCACCCTAGAAAGGGTGCTCTGGGTGAGGTAACTTTATGCTTCCCATAAATCAAAAACACCTTCAACCATGGGGAAGGCGTTTTTTGTGTTTTTTAAGGTTAGCGGCGCACAACCTTGGGTGCGGGGTTAATTATTTCACCAATTCAATTTTTTGTCCATGCACTTTGGTTTTGACCGCATCGCCAGCCTTAAACTTATTTTCCAGAATGCCTTGCGCCAGCGGGTTCTCAATTAGTTCCTGTACTGTTCTTCGGACAGCGCGGGCGCCCTGCTCTGGTTTGTAACTTACCTTGGCAATATGTTTAATCGTCTTTTGGTCAAAGACTAACTTGATATTCTGAACAAATAATTTACTGGTTAGTTCCTTGATTTCCAATCCCACAATTTTTTCTATACTTGTTATGTCTAGGGGTTTGAAGACAATAATTTTATCAACGCGGTTTAAAAATTCCGGCCTGAATTTTTTTTCCAAGTCTTTTAAAACCTGTTCCTTGATTTCATTATATTTTCTCTCTGCCTCTTTTTTATCTTCAGTTGTTTTAGCATCAAAACCAATTGTCGCACCCTTATTAAGATTTTCTAAGCCTACGTTTGAAGTCATAATGACTATGGTATTTTTAAAATTAACTTTTTTGCCAATAGCGTCTGTTAAATGGCCGTCTTCTAATACCTGTAGGAGCAGATTAAAAACTTCGGGATGGGCTTTTTCAATTTCGTCAAATAAAACCACAGAGTAAGGCTTGCGCCTGACCGGCTCAGTCAGTTTGCTGCCTTCTTTATAGCCGACATAGCCAGCCGGTGCGCCAATAAGCTTGGAAATATTGAAACTCTCGGCAAATTCAGACATATCAATTCTGATTAAAGCGTGTTCGTCTTCATAAACAGTTTTAGCCAGCACTTTGGCTGTTTCAGTTTTACCGACGCCGGATGGGCCGAGAAAAATAAATGAACCAATCGGCCTATTTGGATTAGCCAGGCCGACACGCGATCTTCTGATAAAGTCAGCGATAGCTTTCAGGGCTTCGTCTTGGCCGATTATTTTTTCGGCTAATAGTTTTTCCAAATTAATTAAGCGCTCTTTTTCGCCGACTACCAAATCCTGCAAAGGAATGTTGGTGATTCTTGAAATAACCTCGGCAATTTCCTTTTTGGTGATTTTACCGACGAATTTTTTGGCTTGCTCAGCTTGTTTTTCCCTTAAAGCTGATAGTTTCTCGCGCAGAGTGTTTTCCTGTGTTTTAATAGCTAGCGCTTCCTCAAATTTTTCTTCATTGACTGATTTATTTTTTTGCTGCTGCAATTCCTCAACATCCTGCTCCAGCTTTCTAATTTTCCGCGAAAGCCCGTCACTTTTTTGTCCGACTTTTATTTTTGAAGCAGCTTCATCAACCAAATCAATGGCTTTATCAGGTAAGAATTTTTCCTGTAAATACCTGGTGCTTAAAGAGACAGCTGCTTCAATTGCTTCATCAGTGATATGCACCAGATGATATTTTTCGTAATTTTCCTTGATGCCCTTCAGAACATCAATTGTTTCTTGGCCAGTCGCTTCTTCAATGATGATAGGCTGGAATCTTCTTTCCAGAGCCGCATCTGATTCAATATGCTTTCTGTATTCATCCATGGTCGTTGCCCCAATTGTACGAATGGTACCCTTGGATAACGCTGGTTTCAAGATATTGGCGGCATCCATCGAGCCAGCGGCTGAGCCCGTCCCAATAATCGTATGCAGCTCGTCAATAAAAAGAATAATATTTGGATCCTGTTTGATTTCGTCTAAAATTTGCTTGAATCTGCTTTCAAACTCGCCACGATAAATTGTGCCGGCAACAACCAGGCTTAAATCAAGCTTAAGAATTTTTTTATTAAGAAGCACATCTGGTACATCACCTTCAACAATCTTTTTGGCCAGTCCTTCAACAATCGCAGTTTTACCGACACCCGGGTCGCCAATCAACACAGGATTATTTTTGGTGCGGCGGGATAAAATATGGATTAGCCTTTCTATTTCCCGTGAGCGACCAATGACTGGGTCAATACTCTTTTGCAGATTTTTATCAGTCAGGTCAGTGGCAAAAAAATCTAAGGCAGGTGTCTTTGTCTTTGAACGTTCTTTTACTGTTTCGCCCTTCTCCAAGTCTTGGGCTTGATCAAAAACCTCGGTCAGGTCAGGGAAGCGCGAGGTACTTTTCATCACTGTGGTGAGATGACTTTTTAATTTATCCAGATTTATTTTATTGTTTTCCCAGAGCTCAATTATTGTCGGCGTACTGACCTGCATCAGTCCAAAAAGCAAATGTTCAGTGCCAATATACTTATGTTTATATTGATGAGCGATCAAAGCGGCTTTCTCGATAGTTTTTTTAGCCTCTTGAGAAAGTTTGATATTTATGATATTTTTAGCGCCTTCAACAGAGTGATTGGACAAAATAATTTTATTCCTTTCAATCACTTCTGATCTGATTTTTTCCGGTGTTAATTTTGCATTAGTTAAAATTTCTGCGGCGATACTACCCTTTTGCAAAATTAAACCATAGAGTAAATGTTCGGGGTTGACTAATCGATGGCCCAGGGCGTCGGATAAATTTTTAGCTTCTTTGAGCGCATTTTTTAAATGGGTGGTAAATTTATCTAAAATTTTTGGTTCCATATTTAAATGTTAGTTTTTAAGTAAAATAAATTATAACACCGGTCTATTTTTAAGTCAAAGTTTGCCAATATTTTCAAAACCCCGAAACAACAATTTTAATATGAGATGCTGAATCAAGTTCAGCATGACGTGTCATTGAGCAGTCACTCTGAACTAGATTCAGAGTCTCATTAATAAGAAGGTTTCGGGGTTTTTATAAGTTTATCCCATCTTCCTCAGCTCCGCAATTCTTTCCTCAATCGGCGGATGCGTGGAAAAAAGTCTGGCTAAACCTTTAGCTGCTTTAGCACCAAAAGGACTGGCTGTGTAAAGATGAGCTGTGGCGTTGTTGGTCCGGAGCATGGGCTGATTTTCCGCGCCGATTTTTTCTAGAGCTTTAGCTAAACCTTCTGGATAGCGCGTGAGCAGAGCGCCGGAGGCATCGGCCAAAAATTCTCTTTTGCGTGAGACAGCGAATTTGATAAGTTGGCCGATAATCGGCGCGAAGATAAGAAGAACTAATCCAAATAACATTATAATCAATCCGATTTGCCCACCACCGCGGGAATCCCGCCGACCGCCCAAAAATCTGACGCGGAAAAACCAGTTGGAGAGCAAAGCGATAATACCAACACAGATAATAACCAGCGTCATCAATCTAATATCATAGTTTTTAATATGTGATAGCTCATGAGCTACAACTCCTTCCAGTTCCTCATTTTCTAATTTTTGGATGGCGCCGGTAGTTATGGCGATAGAGGCATGTTTGGGGTCACGTCCAGTGGCAAAAGCATTAATCGCCGGGTCGTTAATAATGTGGATTTTAGGTAATGGCAAGCCAGCCGTGATGCAAAGGTTTTCGACTATGCGATAAACATAAGCATTTTCCTCTTTGGTAATTGGTTGGGCACCGGCTGTCCATAAAGCTACTTTGTCACCGGAGTAATAGCCAATAAGAGCCATAAAGACAGCAATAATAATAGCCATAATTAGGCCGCCATAACCATAATCAGATAATTCGCCAATCACCCAGCCAATCAGGCCGATCACAATGATAAAGATGGCGATTAATAAGTATGATTTACGCTTGTTTTTAGCTATCTCGGTGTAGATTGTCATAATTTATGGAAAACCAACGCACAGGCAAGCTCCGTAAAACGGGGTAAACTGCGCGTTTGGTTTTTATGTAATTTTTTTAGAACTTTACTTTTACCGGTTCTTTGGCAGCTGCCTCACCTTCGCCAAGCTCAAAGAATTCAAAAGGCTTGAAGCCCATCGCGCCGGCGACAACATTGTTCGGGAAAACCTGAAGCTTGATGTTAAAGTCACGGACATTGCCGTTGTAAAATCTTCTCGCTGCCTGTATTTTGTTTTCTGTGTCAGAAAGTTCATCTTGCAGTTTGGAGAAGTTTTCCGAAGCTCTTAACTGCGGATAGTTCTCTGCGACGGCAAACAGTGTCTTCAGGGTGCCGGCTAAAGCATTTTCTGCTTTGGCTTTTTCCGCGACGCCGGTTGTTGACATGGCTTGTGCTCTCGCTTGCGTTACTTTTTCAAAAAGCTCACGCTCATGCGTAGCATAACCCTTGACCGTTTCCACTAAATTGGGAATTAGGTCGTACCGTCTTTTGAGCTGTACATCAATATCAGCCCAAGCTTCGTTAGTCTGGTTCTTGAGCTTGATCAGGCCATTGTAAACGCCGACAAGCCAGAATATGGCGATGACAATCACCGCGATAATAATGTAGACAATGATCATATTACTTTTCCCTTTCTTTTAATAATTAGACTTTTTAAATAATTATGCATGATGGGCAGCCGAAAGCCCTCGCTTTCGACCATCGGTCAGAGCGAGGGCTCTGACCTAGCCAATAAAAAATGTTAAGTTTCAATTAAATAAATAGTTTTCGGTACGATCTCCAGGCCTAGACTCAAGTCATTTTCTGATTCAGCAATAATTTGTTGGCCATTTTTCAGCTTTGATTTTTCTATCTCTTTAAGTCTTTGCTCAATCATCTCATTATCGTTAAGTGGTTTAGAAAGATCTAAGAGAAAAAATTTAGTATCAGGACCAAGATGAGCAGTGACATCCATATAATCATCACCAGGAGTCATTGAATTTTCATAGGGAGAACGGAAAACAATTTTAGAATCTTCTATTTTAGTAATTTTACCCCGCCAGTTATAAACACCGGCGTACATCATTACACTAGTATCAGGCAGGTCAGAATCACCGAGAGTCCGTCCTGGCAAAGGCCCTACTGAGTGAACTCCTAATTCTAAAAGTTTAGTTTGGGCCGTAGCGATGGTTTTATTAACCTCCTCCTTTTTCGCTTTTTGGTGTTTGTCTAGGATAACGACCAGGACAACAATAATGATAATAACAAGAATATAAGCTACCTTAAACCAGGGTTTTTTATAGATAATTTGGTAGAGTTTTTTTCTTGACATTTTCAGAAAAATTTGTTAAAATTAAAGCAAGGTATTTTAAGTTCTGATTTGATTATTAATGATTTTCATTGATTTGTCAAATGAGGAAAAAATTTTTTATTTAATGGCATTTTTATACAATAAACTTAAATCATGTTTAGGAGGTTTTTAAAAAAACAAACAAAAAGTATTTCTAAATGGGCTATTTTTAGCCTATTTTTTAGTTGCTTTGTCTTAGTGATCAGTTTTGGTATTAACACAGTTACAGCTGTTTGGCATGAACCGACGGCTACGCCAGCAGGCGATAATATTTTTGGTTATATAAATATTGGCCTAGACAATCAGGCGAAAACGGGCAAATTAAGGCTAGGTTCTTCTGACCTAACCAATTTTACCTATTCATTGGAAGTGAAAGGCGAGGCAGAAATGAGCCAGTTAATAGTTGATACATTCGGAAGTTTTGGAAATACTCTCTATGTAAATCAACAGGCAGACCATAATGTAGGCATTGGGAAAAATAATCCCACCACAAAATTGGAAGTTTATGGTGGCGGGGTAACGGTTGGGAAAGCTACACCAATATCAGATAAAGCTATTGAGGGCTATAGCAGTGGTGAGACTGCGATTTACGGAGAAGCCTCGGGAAGCGGTGAGTATTATGGTGTAAGAGGTATCAATGATTCTAATTATGGTGTCTGGGGTGTCAGTGATTCTGGCCGAGGGGTTTATGGAAAAAGTGGAGATGAAAGTAATGATGGTGGAAGCGGAGTAATGACTGAAGTATCTTCAGAAAAGTACGGGATTTATGGCTGCAGTGGCTGGAATGGTGTGACTCAATCCTGTTCACCCAACGCTCTGGCCTGGGCTGGCTATTTTTCTGGCCGTGTCATGACTGAAAATAATGATGTTGTTGGTAAACGCTTTTTGCCGGAGAAATTGCAAGCTTCTCTGGTGCCGTTTACGCAGGGACAGACCATGAGCACTAAGAGTAGCTTTGAAGTCTATGGGCCAAAAGATATAGCTTTTGACGGTCAATATTTATGGGTATTAAGAGGAGGTTGGCCTGGTACGGTTTCTCAATATAGACTAGAGGATGGCGTGAAAATTAAAGATTGTACGGTTGGTAATAGCCCTTTACGGATGATTTATGCGGCTGGCTATCTTTGGATAGCTAATTCAGCTCATGGCGGTGGTACGACAGGTGATACAATATCTAAAATAGATCCAAGGTCAGTGGCCGCGGATTGCGGCAGGGTTGATTATCCAACCAAGCTGGGGGCAACAAATTGTACTACGGTAAATGGTAGTAGTGATAACAACACCCACCCCGGCTGTGGTCCGCAAGACTTAGTTTATGATGATATTACAGCTGGCGGCCCATACATCTGGACAGCTAATTACGGAGATCCGAATTTACTTGATTCATATCTTGGGACAAACAGTATTTCCAAAATCAAACCTTCTAACCCTCCTGCCACTGCATTAATCGGCACTTATTTACTTCAGGATAGCGGCAGTGTTATGGGAGTTAACCCAGAAAGTATTACTTTTGACGGGACAAATATTTGGACGGCTAATCGTGGTATACCCATGTCCGATTGTACCTCTTCTACACCAGTTACTTCGGCTGATAGTGTTACTAAATTTTTAGCGGCTGATGGTTCTTGGCTGGGTACTTATTTAATTGAAACCAATGCCAAGCCAAGAGACATTGTTTTTGATGGGGTGGCTAATGTTTGGACAGCTAATGCTGGAACTAACAAGGTAGCTAAAATTAATCTGGATGGCACAGTGGCTGGCATATATTTAACAGGTGATAGTGGCACCAACAGAGTGATGCTTGATAACATTACCACTCCGGCTAGTGGCCCTTATATTTGGGCAGCTAATGGGGGGAGCGTGGCAAAATTTAAGTTAGATGGAACCAGAGAAATTAAAGCCAAGTTGTTCAATAGAGGGCCTGTCGGAATAACCACAGAAAACACCTATGGCTCCGGAGCTAATCAATATACTTATCTTTGGACTGCCAATGGTTATGGTAGGCTTGAGAAAACTAGATCATCAGATGGCTCGTTTATTGATGAATTTCCCTTGCAAGCAGACAGCGCCACTGGGCTGGCTTTTGACGGGGCAAACATCTGGACAGCTAATTACGCTTATTTTAATAGTAGATCGGTGAGCAAGGTCAGAGCGGCTGATGGTCAAAGAATAGCCAATTATAATATCATACCCTCAACTTGGCTTGATTATGAATGGCTAAGAGGCATTGGCTATGATGGTAAGTATATCTGGGTGCTACATTCTCTTGGTTGGGGTAATCTAGGAATTTCTAAATTAAGAACTTCGGATGGCACAGTGTTAATTAACCATGAAGAATTGTCAGGCACTAATACGGGTGAAACACATGCTTTAGCTGGGGTTATTTCAGATAATAATACAGCTGGCGGTCCATTTTTATGGATGTTTACGGAAGGAGGCAGTTTTAACAATGAAAGTAAATTAGTGAGAATTTTTGATAATACCACGCCGGAAAATAACACGCTTGATAATGTAGAAAAATATGGCCTTGGTTTAAATTTGCAGCCGCCGGCTGGCAGGCAGGAAAAGCCAAAAGCCATGACTTTTGATGGTCAAAATCTCTGGCTAGTTAATTCTTATGATGATAGTTGTGTTTCCTCTGGTGGTAGTACGATTTGTGATGGTGGTTTTACTAAGTGTTGCCGAGCTAATCTTTCTATGTCCTGTAGTACAGCTACTGATTGTGATAATAATGATACCTCCAGTATCTTAAAAATTGTTCCTTCAGAGCTTAATCCCAGTGATCCACCAGCTGGTAAATATTTTACTAATATCACTGCTACTTATACACCCACTGACATTATTTTTGACGGCAAATATCTTTGGACTGCCAATAATGGCAACGGCACAGTCAGTAAATGGTTACCTAATCAAGACGGAACAGTGACAGAAGTTAGTGGTTCGCCTTATCCAGTTAATATTAATGGCGAGAAACCCCGACTTTTAACCTTTGACGGCACTTATATCTGGGTGGCAGCCGATCGTCGACCAGGCGAAAGTGGTCAGCCTAATTATATGACTATTTTAAAAGCTTCTGATGGAACAAAGGTCAATAGCTTTTCTTTTGGCACTTGGATAGATGTTAGTGATATGATTTTTGACGGAAGCTCTGTTTGGCTGTCCACGTTTAGGTGCGGGAGCGGTACTGGTGTGTATAAATTCTACTCCGGCTCTGGCTATGGCCAGCAGGCTATTGAACAAGTCGTGCGATTGCAAAATATTGTGCCGGGCTACGAGGAAAGTGGAAACATTAATATTTCTGGCTCTGGGACAGTCGGCGCTGATGCAGTGGTGGGAGCTAATGTGAGCGTGACGAATAATGTTTGGGGAGGGTCCAGTGATTCAGAGGTTCCGGTGAGTGTTGGCGGGACAGCAAATTGTGGTGGCACACAAAATTGTTTTAATTGTCCAGAGGGATATTTTGTGAAGGATGTTCGGTCAGAAGCTAGCACCAGTTCATTTGGTACTGGTGGTGTTGTTTGGGAACCCGAACCAATGCCCAGCTATTTTTTGTGGGGCATTGCCATTGATTCAGGAAATATGTATTTAGCTGGTAATGCGTTGAACCAAAGTCGCTGGTTGACGGAAAAACGGTCTCTGGCCGATGGTTCACTTGGTTACAGTGTTGGGGGGGCAGTAGAAGCAGATAAGGGAGGCGACTTTGCCAAAGATATTGCTATTGATAATAGCTATATGTACTTAGTTGGACAATATTATTATGAGTACGATCCAGTCAATGATCCAGGCGCATTTTATCCGTACTGGAGAATTGAGAAACGTTCATTAGCCAATGGCGCTTTAGTGACTAGTTTTGGTGATAGTGGCAGCGGTACCATCACTGTGAAAAGTACAGCTCAGGAAAAGTATGTGGACGGTGCTTTGGCCGTGGCCATTGATAATCAGTATATGTATACGGTTGGACAAACAGTTGACAATGGTGGTGATTGGGATAGGAATTGGCGCATTGAAAAACGGCGATTAGATAACGGTGCCTTATGTACAGGGGGAGCCTGCGGCGCTGATAACTTTGGTGATAGCGGCCTGGGTTATATTTATAACGATCCCCCAGCCGGTTCTGGGGGGAGTAGTTCGGCTGATGGTATTGCCATTGATGCAACTGGCGGATATATGTATGTAGTTGGTCTGGATAGAAATCAAAACTGGCGCATTGAAAAACGCTTGTTAACCACTGGTGCTTTGGTATCTATATTTGGCCAGGGTGGTGCCGACGGAGACGGAGTGATTACCGGCACAGCCCAAGTAGGCTCTATTCTCACAGGTAATGGCGAGATTCCCTTTGATATAGCCGTTGATAATCAATATATGTATGTGGTGGGAGGAGAAACAGTTGCCGGTTCAGATACTCAATGGCGTATTGAAAAGCGCCAATTGGACACCGGCGCTTTAGTTTATGCGCAAACTAGAAATATTGGTAGTTATGAAGATACAGTGGAAGCCGTGGCCATCGACCACAATTATATGTACCTGGTGGGCTGGACAGCCGTAAATTCTGGCTACGGAAACGGTAAAAACTGGGTGATTGAGAAACGCCAACTTTCTGATGGTAATTTGGCCACCGGGTTTGGCGATGGGGGTAGTGGCAGTATTACTGTCACTGGCGGTTTATGGAAGTCCAGTGATATTGCTATTGATAATACTTACATGTACGTGGCTGGCATGCATGAGGATGACTGGCGCATTGAAAAGCGCCGGCTAAGTAATGGGGTACTGGATAATCTTCCGCCTAACGCTATTACTAAATTACTTTGCCGGCCATTGTAATGTAACGTCCAGCGCACCTTAGAAAAGGTGCACTGGAATGGGGCGAGAAGCAGACAAAAGTTGTAGTCAGCGTTGGAGATATAGCAAGTGTCAGCTAAAGACCCTTGCTACGATGAGGGGATAATAGTAAATATAATGCTCAAACTCAAAAAACAACTGAAGAAAGTTTCCAAAACAGCTTTGTTAAGCTTAGTTTTTTCATTAACGGCAATAATTTTTTCCATGGGTCTCAAAGTTGTTTTAGCCGCGTGGCAGCCGGCTGGTTCAAACCCGCCTCAAGATAATGCGTACACGCCTTTGGACGTTAGTGTTGGTCATCAAGTGAAAAAGGGATTTTTATTGATTGACCCTGCTTACAATCCCTATGGCGAGATACCAACGATTAATTATCCCTTGGAAGTAAAAGGAGCAGGCGCTAATATTACCAGCCATCTTGGCGTATTAAATGATTTAAGAGTGGATAACAATACTGGCCAAGTTTATACTTTTTACGTTAATAGTACGACTAATCAGGTAGGAGTTGGCACTATGACGCCAGTTGATTTTTCAAAATTAAATATTGAAGGAGGAGCATTAAAAATTACTACGGGAGTAGGAGCAGATAATGTTAATGCCCTGGAAGGATATAGCAGTGCTTCTTATGGTGTTTATGGTCAGTCAGCAGCTGCTTGTAGCGGCGCAACATGTTATGCCGGTATCCACGGCCACCGGGCTAGCGGAGCCGGGCTGACGGGCGCTGGCGTACGTGGTGACGGCAGTGTCGGTGTTTATGGCTGGAGTAATACAGGTATCGGCGTCTATGGAGAATCATATTCTTCAACTTACGCGGCAGTTTATGCGGAAAACACCAATGCCAAAGGCTGGGCTGGTTATTTTGAGGGACGGGTTTATGCCACTTCCGAAGTCGCGGGCAATAAATTTTTAGCAACCACTTTGCAGAATTCATTGATGCCGTATGTGAGTGGGATGAAGATAGGGGATTATTCATTAACTACTTCTAATAGTGGTGCCCATGCTGAAAATCTCGCTTTTGACGGCACAACAGTTTGGGCCGCTAATGCCGGTAACTACGAAACTACCGCCAGCCAAATCAGAGCTTCGGACGGCGCTCGATTACAGCTAAAGGATATTGGCTATTGGCCACTTGATGTAACTTTTGACGGAACTTATATGTGGATTTCAGGAAATAATACGGATGGCAACACTGGTTATATTTCCAAATTTCATCCAGGCACATCTCATGACGGGAGTTTTAATTATTACACAATTGATAAGGACGCGAAAAATATTATTGCCACATCCGAGACGGATGCCTCGGGTGATACGAGAAGATTTATTTGGTACGCCTCAACTAATACGGGCAAGGTCAGAAAACTTTATTTAAAAGAAGACAACTCACTAGAAGTAAAATGCACTTATCCCGCTTCAGCCACTTTGAGCAATCCTCAAGGTATGGCTTTTGATGGCACTTATGTTTGGGTGGCTGTTAAAGGTAACAGTCAAATTCACAAAATTGATAATAATTGCAATCAAGTTCAGGTGATTAATCAGACAGAGATTGCCAGCCCGCAAAATATAATTTTTGACGGCACTTATTTGTGGGTAACTAATAATACACCTTCTGGGAATATTCTGAAAATCCTGGCTTCTGATGGTTCAATGGTCGGTACCTATTTAACCAGCACCATCACACCGCCGACAGGGTTGACCAGTTGGTGGAATGGCGATTGGTCAGATCGGAAAAAGATTTATTCTACCGGTAACCACAGCGCTTACACCACTGATAATTTCTTAAAAATCACTTTGGATACCGCCGGTCTAGTGAGCGCGGGCAAAATGCGCAGCGATTGCAATGATTTAAGGATTGTTTATCAGACCGAAAGCAGTAAAACAGAATTGGGTCGTTATGTAATTGGCTGTAATACGACCAGCACGACTGTTTACTGGAAAGTTCAAGCTGATATTCCAGCTAATGAAAATATTGGTGGAGAATCGGATTACATATATAACATTTATTACAATAACCTTAATGCCAGCGATACAGCGCCAGCTTATACCAATACAGCCTCTATCGATGCGCCTTATACAGCGGATGCTGACACCCAGGCCTTATGGCATTTTGCCGAAACTTCAGGTAATTATTTAGATGCTTCAACTAATAGTAACAGATCAAGCCTTGAGCAGGTAAATAGCCGCACAGCGACTGGTAAATTTGGTAATGCGCCTGAATTTAGCCCTACCGCTTCATCAGGTCATTATATCGCTGTGCCAGACAGTAATAGTTTGGATATTACAGGCGACATTACTCTGGAAGCCTGGATTAAAAATGATACTTATAATCCGAATAATGGCGACGCTTCAAAGCGCCAAACCATCATCTCTAAAAAATCAGGCAACCCGACTAATTATGGATTAAGGACACAGACTACTACAGGCAATCTCGTTTTCTATTATTACAGCGGCAGTTCACAAGTCTGGACCAGTACTAATTCGATTGGCGCTGTCGGTCAGTGGCATCATGTGGCTGTTACTTATACTTTTGGCAACGGCGCCAGTTTAAAAGCTTATGTGGATGGAGTACAAATTACGGGTAGCTGGACCACTGGCAATGGCAATAATGCTGGTGTAGCTAACACCTATCCAGTCGGTATTGGCGGCATTAATGCGACTGATAAACAATATTTGGACGGCGTGATTAATGAGACGCGCGTCTCAAAGACTCTGCGTACTAACTTTTTTCACATTGCAACCGAGGTTAGCACAAGTTTAGATGTCGAGGAAGCAAGTACAATGAACGGCCCATCCCCTTACGACCTAGCTTTTGACGGCACTTACATTTGGGTGACGCATAATAATACTACTTCACTAACGCGGTTGCGAGCGTCAGACGGCCAGGGGTTGACAAGCTATGATCTTGGCGGCGGGGCCAATAACTTACGAAGCATTATTTTTGATGGCACCTATCTTTGGGTGGGACGGTCAGGCGGTCAGCAAATTACTAAATTTTATTCTGGTAGCGGCTGGGGTTATCCTGATTTAAGCGCTTATTTAACCTTACAATACCCATCTATATATTTTCAGCAGACAGGTAGTTTTCATGTTTCCGGCTCTGGCAAGCTCGGCGGCAGTTTAACAGCGAGCGGCAATATTGAAGCGCCAGCGAATACGTGGGACGGCGCGGGTGATACTATCAGGTTTATGGGTGAAAGCTGCCCAAATGGCTTGTTTGCTAAGGGTATTACTTATAATCCCAACGTAACTTGGCGGATGCCGGAAGAGGTAAGCTACACGGATAAGGCAGCCTACAGTGGCAGTGATTATGATAGGCAAGGCATCTATAACGGGCCATCAATGGCATTAGACTCACAAGGCAGACCGCATATTGCCTGGGTCAACATGCGCGATAGTAAAGTTTGCTCTAACGAGGCAAAGCAATCATGTGTCATAGACTCTGATTGTCCCACTGGGTCTGGGTATTGTACCGGTGTCTTTGATATTTATTATCTAAAATGGAATGGCAGTGAATGGGTGACTGCTTCTGGTATATCACGAGCGCAGGCTCTGCTAGATCCGGTCGGTTCTAATCTGAATGTCAGTAATGTACCTGCTACTACTGTAGAAGGCGCCTCTTCTTCATTGTATCCATCTTTGGCATTAGACGCGCAGGGTAATGCACATATTTCTTTTTTTGAAACTGGCCCCAGATATCATTTATATTATTTAGAATGGAATCCTAATTATAATAATGGCAATGGTACCTTCGGAGCTTGGGTTACAGTCTCTGGTGTTAAAAGGGACATTGCTTTGGATGACACTGACTCGCCTGATCTATGCCCCGGAACTTATCAGCCAGGTGATCGATGTAATTTAGTGGTTGATAATGGTGAAACTCCTTCCTTAGGTTTAGATAATAATGGTAATCCACACATTGCTTATAGAAACCCAAGTGATGCTGATATCTTCTATCGCTGGTGGGATAGTTCTCGTTCAGCTTGGGTCGATGTCAATCCGAATGATGGTAATAATGATGATGATGTTAATGTGAGTAATACTGGCACTGAAAATTCTCATCACCCGAGATTAGTTCTGGACAGCCAAGCCAGGCCGCATATTGTTTGGATTGAGGGTGGTGAATGGGGCATGGTTTATTATCGTTGGTGGAACCAAACAGCGAATGGCGGTGTTGGCGCATGGGTGACGGTTAGTGGTGACCCTTCGCCAAGTATAAATAATATCCAAGCGAATATTAATGTCGCGAATAAAATGGCGGCGGGCGACCCGATAAACGATCAGCATGCTGAAGCGCCTAGTTTAGCTTTGTATAGCGATAATTATAGGCCAGCACTTGTTTGGCGCGATCCTGTCCATGTTTTTTATCGGGAGTGGAATGGCTCGAACTGGGTTTCCGCGAGTGGTAATCAAGATGCCACTAATTTAAAAATTAATGTTGAAGATAGCCGTCTGAATCCTCCATTTAACCTTCCATTTAATTACAGCGCTAATCCTTCCCGTCCAGAAGTGAAAATATATAATGATGGCAGTAACGAGAGGCCTTATGTAGCTTGGACTAATGCAGCGTCAACTCCTGATGAAGTGAATTTCCGACGCTGGAATGGCACAAATTGGGTAACCATTTCCAATAATTTCGGGCAAGGCGTTAATGATAGTGATTTAAATGTTAGCCAGTCATCCACTTTGTATTCCCTCTCGCCTAGCTTAGCCGTGGATCCTGCCTTAGGTATAGTACACGTTGCTTGGTTTGAAAAGGCTTGGGAAGATACTAAAGATTGTGCTGATCTTTCTGGTCATACTTGTACGTCAGATGCGCAATGTTCAGCTCCTTACTATCATTGTGCTTGGTATAGTTGGAGTTGTAATAAATGTGCCACTTTTGATGTTTACTATAACCGTTCGGGCAAGGATGAGCTGTTATGCCGGCCGTTGTGATTTAATGGCCACCGCACCTTAGAAAAGGTGCGCTGGGAGGATGGGGGAACGTTATTTTTACCACCCTAGAGCACGCTTTCCAGCGTGCGGATCAAATAGAGATTTATATCTCAAATATGAAAAAAATCAAAAAACAATTAAATAAAATAAATAAACTAGCTATAATTTGCCTAAGCTTTGTAATACTTGTTATCGCTTTGGTTTTTAGTTTACGGACATCTTGGGCAGCGTGGCAGGAGCCGTCCAGTCCGCCGCCGCAAGGGAATACTTCTCTTTTAATTGATATTGGTCCTGATGACCAAGCGAAAGCTGGCTATTTAAGAATTGACCCGAATTTTAATCCAAATGATACACCGCCTGATAATATTACTCATGCCTTGGAAATCAAGGGCGATGGTGCGAAGATTAATACCTTGAATGTTAACGGTAATTTAGTGGTTGATAATTACACCTTATTTGTTAATAGCAACACCAAGCGCGTTGGCATTGGCACTAATACGCCAACAGCCAAATTAAGTGTGGAAGGCGGTGGTTTAGTTGTGGCTAAAGCGCCGATTACTACTACGGCTATTTCAGCCACAGCCAGTGGCGCTAATAGCCATGGTATTTATAGTGTCAGCACAGCACCTAATTCAGCAGGAGTGTATGGTGTTAACAATAGTGCTGGCGGTTATGGAGTCTGGGGCGATACTTTAACTTGTGCCGGGGTTTACGGTAAAGGCACTGGCAGCACGGGTATTGGCGTGATGGGCATAACTGTTTCCGGGAATTCTGGCGTTTATGGCATTAATAATGAACTAGCCGGCAATTACTGGGCTGGCTATTTCAAAGATGCTCGTTTAGAAGCGACTGACGAAGTCGTCGGCGCTAAATTTTTGCCGACAAAATTGCAAAATTCCTTGGTGCCGTATACGACTGGTTGGGAAGTAGGTTCTTATGAAATAGCTGAGCATCCTGATTATTTGGCTTTTGACGGCACTTATATCTGGACGGCTAACAACGAATCAGCGAGTTTTTCTAAAATCAGAGCCTCTGATGGCCAAGAAGTATTTGAAAGGAGCTTGCCGAGTTTGCTGGGTGTGCCCATTCCTTTAGATATTACTTTTGATGGCAGTTATATTTGGGTTTCTTATCGTTATGGCGATGAGGATGGATATATTTCTAAATTTGACCCATCAAATGGAGGCATACTTGATACTTATACTTTTGATGTAGATGTGAGACCCAATCGTATTATTTCTACTTTTGACGGCACAAATTCGTATATTTGGGCTTCATCAAGTACGGGCAGGGTGACCAGAATACGTCTTTCTGACGGAAATCAATGCTACTATACAACTGGCCTTAATAATCCTCAGGGATTAGCTTTTGATGGTAACAATGTTTGGTTAGCTAATTATGGCGCAGGTACAATCATTAAGTTTGATAATAGTTGTGCCGCCGTCGGTTCTGTTTCTGTGGGTAGCAATCCTATTAATCTTATCTTTGACGGCAGTAATCTCTGGGTGGCAAAACTAACTAATTCTGGAACATACAATCTCGCTAAAGTTTCCTTAGACCGCGGCACTACGAATTATCCGGTCAGTTATTATTCAACAGGAACGGCTGAAGCTTTTAATCTTGCTTTTGATGGCACCTACATTTGGGTTGACCATCAGGGTCATGGACACCTCAGAAGAGTGCTAGCCGCCGATGGCTCCTGTAACTTAGTTGATTACAATTTAACTGGCTTGCATGCTCACACTGGCATTATTTTTGACGGCACTTATCTTTGGATTGGCCAAGGGGTGGATAATGATGATTTTACCCATGACGATAATAGGATTAACAAGGTTTATACCGGCACTGGCTTTGGCCACACTGATTTGTCCAGTATGGTAAATTTGCAAACCAGCACCACCGGGACAGCGCAAGCAGGCAATTTCAGCACGTCCGGCACAGGGACAATTGACACTAATCTGGAAGTCGGCGGTGATTTAAGTGTGACAAATAATAAGTGGGGTGACACGGCAGACGCAGAAATAATAGTCACGCCGGGAAGCGGCACATACAATTGTCCATCCACCGGTGGCCAGTTTATCAAAGGCGTGGAAATCAATGACCAGGGTGATTTGATCAGTATTTTATGCCGGCCGTTGTAATTGAATGCCCAACGCACCTTGGAGAAGGTGCATTGGGATGGATTGGGAGGCATTAATTTACCTCCTGTAGAGCACCCTCTCTAGGGTGCGGATCAAGAAAAATTAAATGAAATATTTATTAAAAAACAAACTAACCTTCATTATTTTAGCCGGATGCTTAATCTTGGCTTTCGAGCTGTTGGTTTTGGGGTCGTCTTTTATAGAGCAGAAACCTTCAGTAGAGAAGCCCATCATAGTTGAACCAAAACCTGTCAAAATCTTGCACGGTCCGGATTGGGATGATTTGGAATACGCCGGTGGCAGTCACAAGGCTATTTATTACAGCGGCCGTAAAAATTTTAAGACAGTGGATGGTACTTACCAGCCGATTGATACCAACATTGCTGCCAGCGATGATAAAACAATGCAGGATCTTGGATATGTTTACAGCATGACCAAGAACGATTTTCATATTTATTTTAAAAAGAATTCAAATGATAGCGAGGCTGTCCGATTCCAGGTCGGCGACAGTTGGGTGGCTTATACTTATTCTGGAGCGCAAGCCTCGGAAGCGACTTACACTGGCAATACACTAACTTATCCAAGTATTTATCCTGGCATTGATTTGCGCTACACCATTACCAACGACACTTTACTGGAAGAGCTGGTTGTTAAAGACAAGGAAAGTGTCAAAGAAGTAGAGCAAAAGTTGAGCTTGGGTGGCGTCACCTTTAAGAAAACCGAAGAAGGCTCGTTGGAGTTCACCAAAACAGGCGAAAAAACCGTGCTTTGGAGCTTTCCGGCGCCAATAATGTATGAGGAAAAAGATAACACCAAAGCCAGCGAACAATTGAGTTATGTAGTTACTCACCGCGCTGGCGAAGTGTATTTAACCAGAAAAATAGAAAGCGCTGGCCAGGACTGGCTAGCGAAAGCGAGTTTTCCAGTGGTACTTGATGCGACGGCTGCTTATTTGCCAGGGAATCCAGCCGAAGATTTAGCTTACGCTCGTACCCAAAGTGGCAGTGCTACTCAAATTTCGCCATGGGATTATACTGATGCAACCGGGACAGTTTTTAATAGCACTGACTATACAAATGTTCAATCTGATAATAGTGTATATAAAAACAGCGCGACTAATTCTAATCTAAGCACATGGGCTTTGATTCAGCATAATTTTCGGTTTAAGATTGCGCCATCAGCTGATACTATTTCTCAAATCAGTGTAACTTATGGCGGATACAGAACTAATTTAGGTAATAATGTTACAGCCAAAGCCCAGTTAAAAACTGATATAGGTGATTCTGATATAGTAGCTTCTCTAGCAACTTCTGATATTCCTAATTCTACTGTGACTCTGCCTATTACAACTAATAATGATGATGGTTCTACTAATACAGCTGATGACGCTAGTTATTACCTTGATGCCAGTGGTTATCTCTTTATCCGGTCTTACTATTCATTGCAAAGTACTTCGTCATTACTAGCACATATTCTTTACACTGACTATGTGCAGGTACAGGTGACTTATATGACGCCGCCCAGTAATCCTGCCTACTATGCTCCAAACTCTGATTATGAAATTGGCATGTCCTGGGCCGATGCTTCAACCGATGAGACAGGGTGGCTGGTGCAGCGTTCATTGACAGGCGCGGTTGGCAGTTGGTCGGATATTGGTTATGTTGTGTCTGGTGGTTCGGCTACAGCCAATTGTAGTGGAGGTATATTAAATTCTTATAGTTATGGTCTCGGATATGTTAGCTTTTATAATGAATGTTTGGATATGACACATAGATTGTCAGTTAACACTAAATATTATTATCGAGTGCGTACCGTCAATACCACACCTGAACCTGATCATTATTCACCTTATGTATATTTTACTGGCTTTACTACTAAACCTTATCGGTACACAAATGCCGATAGAACAACCTTGACGCCCACTCTCAATACTTTAAGTGCTAGTAGAATACAATTATGCTGGGCGGCTAATTGTTTATCAAGTACTTCGCCATATCCTGCTACAAATCCTAGCTATACAAGATATGTTTATAAAGTAGTTGAATCAGACACCACCACTTATTATTTTGATGCAGCGTGGTTTGGTTGTACCACAAACCCTCCATCAGTTCTCCTGAACACCACATTTACCACTCGGTTAGGAGGGGTTTGCCCTCCTAGTACTAATTGGGGTAATGGTCCTTTTGAAGCTGAAGCTTATTCCGGTACAGGCAAAAGATTACCGCCCAATACAAAATATACCTTTTCCTTATGCAGCCTCAATGGCGAACTGGCTGATGATGATAATCAGCAGTTTTGCGGGAATTCGTTGAATCGGTGGACGTGGGCGAATGCGCCAACTTCTATGAATTATGGTGCAGTCTCTACAAATTCGATTCAAATACAATGGAATGATACGATTACTGATCCAGATAATCCACCTGGCACTAAATATCGTATAGTGCGTGCCCCTAATGATGGCGTAAATGACCCTAGTGATTGGAATCCCAAAAATTGGACAATTATCTGCAATGGATGTGTTACAAAACAGGCAGGTGTAACTAGTTACTCCTACACGGATAGTAATGGACTAGCTGAAAATGGAAAGTATTTTTATCGAGTGGCAGCCCTAAACTATGAAGGTGTATTAAACTGGGCACCTGAGCCAAGTCCTAAATATAGATACACATTACTTACAGCACCGACCATGACAAAGGCCGATCGGCCGGCTTCTGTCGATCCAACTCAACTAGTCCTTGAAGTGGCTCCCCCGGCTAAAAATCCCAGTGCAGCCGCCGTTCAGTTTAGGCGTTACACCACTAGCAATTGTCCTGTAACTGAAACTCCGGTTCTCTTAAGCAGACCAGCCAATGGTATTTACACACAAAATGATACTAACCGCAGTCCAAATACCCAGTATTGGTATCAAGCAATATATTATAATGGCGATAATCAACCATCGCCGACACCGCCAGGGTGGGGCCCCTGCAAGACATCGCAGTACACCTACGCCAGCTCGCCAGCGAGCGTATCCCCTTGTCACGATCAATCAGTCCAAACCGCTGATACGATGAAATGGTCTTGGGGAACCGGCAGCCCAGCAAATCCAAATATTACGGAGTACTTCGCGCAAGATAACGATAGCCCAGTCAATAGTACGATTGGCTACACAGGCGATCCTGATGGCTGGATTCAAAACCTAACTTCTTGGCAGGTCAACAATAAATATACGCCAAATCAGGGTGTTACGGTATCGGCGAGGGCACGTAATGCCGAGGGAGTCATGACAAGTTTTGTCAATGTTTGTACGGCTTACACCTCGGCTGACGTGCCGACTAATGTAGCAATTAGTTTCCCTGATCCCGAGTCTTCCGGTAAATTAAAAATTACTTGGGATGGTAATGGTACCAATTACCGACTCCAAGAGTCAGTGGATAATAATGTGAGTGATCCTTGGGCAGATGTAGTGGGGTATAATGGATCAGACAAATATTATACTGATAGTGACTTAGGCGCTAATACCAAGCATTATTATCGTGTCTTAGCAAAAAATGGTAATGGCGATGAAACAGATTGGTCCTATCCATCGCCAGCTTTCAAATACACCCGCGCTAATGTGCCGAATGCTCCAAAATTAACAAAAATAGAATCACAGCCTAATCAGATCAATGTGAGAATCAAGGAGGATGACGATAATCCCCATGGAGGAGTTTTGCCAGACACCAAATATGCTGTTTGTGCAGTTTATAAAGTTTGCTCTCTCGACAATAATAAAGTATGTAAGATTGATAGCGATTGTAATCCATTGACAGAAGGTTACTGCACTCAAGAACAACAAAAATATGTCAAATATGACGTTATAAACTCAATTTGGACCATTGACAAGAGTGGCGATACTTGCAGCCAAGATGGTACTAAAGGTGATTGGCATACCTGGGCGCCTTCACCGCCTTCTGAACCAGGTTGGGGTGGCTCAAGTGGTGTTGTTGTACAAAATATAGATGCCGGCAAATATACTTTTAAAGCTATTGCTAGAAATGAGGACTACGAGCCGACTAAATTCGGTCCGCTTGCCACATTGCTTTTAGTTAAAAACAACCTTGTCGGCTGGGCGTGGTCATCCAATGTCGGCTGGATCTCCATGAATTGTCTGAATTTCTATGCCAATCCGCAAAATTATTTCAGCTGCGGTCAGGCGGATAACTGGGGCGTGAACACCTATTTTGAATCTGGCCGCGATATTAATCCCTTAGACGGCTACGCTTGGTCTGGCACTGGCTCTGCTTTAGGCTATAGCTGGCAGCCGCCGATGAATGTGAGTCAGAGCACTAGAGCGAGTTATGGCGATGACCCGGATTATACCATCCCATCAATTGCCGTAGACAGTAATGGTTACCCACACATGGCTTGGTCAGAAAGACAAGCCGCAAATTCATTTGATATTTATTATATTCAATGGAATGGTAGTAAATGGGTCAAGGCTGATTTAAATGATTATGTGCCGGGTACAAGTGATATCGTGCTGAACGTGAGCAATACACCAGGCACTTTTTCTATAAAACCAAGCTTGGCTATAGATAGTAATGGCAATGCCAATATTGCTTTTGAAGAAGGGTCTTCTGTTTGGGTTTTACGATGGGATAGCACTGATGGTAGATGGGAAACTGTCGATGGCACGCCACGGGCCAGCGCCATAGGAGACCCAACAGGGTCAGGATTACTAGTTGGTTATGAATATGGTCCTTCTCTAGCAGTAGATAGTAGCGGCAATCCTCATGTTGCCTATCAAAACGGTGATGCCGGTAATTGGGAAATTTATTATCGACGCTGGGATCCTGACACTGATAGTGGAAACGGCGCTTGGGTGACAGTCAGTGGTGACACGGGTAATACAAATATTAATGTGAGTAATACCGCGGTTGATTCAACCATGCCCCGCTTAGCTGTGGGTAGTGATAAACAGCCCCGCATTGTCTGGCACGAGCCTGGCGGTGTTTACGGCCAGATTTATTATCGCTGGTGGAATGGTAGCAATTGGGTGACAATTAGTGGTCAAACTGATAATACTAACGTCAAAGTCAATGTTAATATGCCCGCTTTAAAGGATGGTGTTGAGCAGGGTGATTTTGAAGGTAAAAATCCTTCTTTAGCTTTATATGCCGACAATACGCCCGGCATTGTCTGGCGCGACCCATGCACTGTGGTTTATCGGAAATGGAACGGCACTAACTGGGTTTCGGTGAGCGGGTCTACTAGCATCACTGATTTAAGACTTAACCCTGAATGGTGGGATTGCGCTGATGGTCGGCCTGATGTTGATATTTATAATGAGCAGCCATACATAGCTTTTAGTCATCACGGAGATGATCCTGCTGAAATTTATTTCCGGCATTGGAATGGTTCGAATTGGGTTGATATGGATGGAACTAGCGATGGCGCTGATGTCGGTAATGTCAGTCAGTCGCTAGCCACGGTTTCCAATGCGCCTGCCATAGCTGTTGATTCCTCTGGTCGGGTGCACATTACTTGGTGGGAAAAGACCTTTAAAGATGTTACTTGTACTGATTTTAGTAATCCAGCTTGTTGGTGTAAAAGTGATTCAGATTGTCCAGCTGATTTTAGCCAGTGTACATATAAGACAGATGGACCAAGACATTGCTTAAATAATTGGAGTCAGTCTTGCACTGTTGATTCTGAATGTCCCGCCCCATATGCTGACATGTGCACCACTAGCTATTCTAAATGTACGGCTTTTGACACCTACTACACCGGCTGGCTGCCCTCGGCGCAGCCTTCTGGATTGGGATGGATTAGTTTTAATCCCAAAGTTTGCTCAAATGAGAAACAGCGGGGGTGTCAGTATAACAGTGATTGTAAAACAGGCGGTACTTGTGGGGTGAGTACCGGTGATCCACCGGGTGTTTGCTCAAATAATAATACAATTAACTGCACGGCTGATGGCGAATGTGGCAGCGGCAATTATTGCATTAAAGGATATGGATATTGCATGAATAAAAATTTATTATTAGTGGATCCTAGCGATGATTATAAATATGGCACTTGTTCTGATGATGAATCTAAAAAATGTAAGGAAACAGATCTTAGCTTATGTATTACTCCCAGCACTGCGCGCTGTATTCTGAAAACTTGCGTCAAAGATAGTCAATGTCCTGATTTATACAACCCGGGTGATGAGTACTGCAAAATCACCAGCACGGCCAGCGCCAGCGGTTTGACGCGCCAGATTGAGGGTTATGCTAGGGTGCTGTCGCAGAAAGATGCGGGTGTGGCCCAAGGCCAGCCTGATTGGGGCTGGATAAAATTAGCTGGCCAATACGGCGGTCCGGGTATGGATGCTGATACTGCTGGCTTGTGGCATTTTAATGAGGGTGGCACAGCCACTACGACTGATGATACTTCTTTCAATAATCATGATGGTACTATCAATAACGCAACCTGGATTACGGGTAAGATAGGGAAAGGTTTAGACTTTAACGGTAGTAATGCTACCGTGACAGCTACCAATGTTCCTGATCTTGGCAATGAATTTACCATTGAAGCATGGGTAAAGCCAGATGATGTTTCTGATGCACGAGGTATTATCAGTAAAGCCAATTATACTGGTGTTATCCAGGGGTGGATGCTAAGACTTTGGAATGGTGGTAAAGCTGAATTCGTCATAGGAGACGGTAACACCGGTGAGGAAGGGGCGTATTACGACACCGCCTTAAAAACAGGACAGTGGTACTACATTGTGGGAGTAAAGACACAATCATCTTTTACAATATACGTTAATGGCATAAAGGGGGAAATTAAGAACTTTACGAAGTTTGCTAATTCAATAGAACCTCTGAAGGTGGGATATGTTCCGGTTAATACCCCAAATTACTGGGATGGTATTATTGATGAGGTTCGTGTCACCAACCGCGCTTTGACAGACCAAGAGGTTTCAGATGAATATACCTCCGGTCCTTATCTTTTGTCTTTGCTGGAAGTCAATTCCCAGGCTTTCTTTGCTGACCCTGATGTGAATGCCAATGATGTAAAGTTATATTCTGCTTTTGGTTTTTCTTGGTCATCACGGACCAGCCCGGGCTTTGGCTGGGTGGAATTCATGCCAGCTGGCGCGATTATCGGCATCCCTTGGCTGCAAACATTGTATGGCGATATATTTGCCAATCAGAGTATTCAGCTGGCGCCACCACCACGAGGTTCTGGTCAATATACATCCACTTATTTGATTCAAGCCAATGGGAGTATTGTTGGTGTGCCAGGTTATTACATGAGCACCTCGACTGGCCCGCCGACTAGCAAAAATTATCCCATCTCACAAGCGCCTAGTGGCACTTATCAATATCAGCCCATTCCTGGTGTTACTGATGTTTTGAGCCGGATAGATATAAGTGGTTTAACCACTATTGTTTCTAATGGTAAGAATAAATATGGTTTTCCTGTTCAAATAAAGACAGCCGCAGATTTGAATAGCCTTTTATTTGCTGACCCTGTGCTCGGTCAGACAATCTATTATGTTGACGGTGATGTTAATTTAGATGAAACGGAAAATATTACTTTTAAAAATGGCACCGGCGGCCAAAATGGTTCAGGCTTGATCGTTATTAACGGTGATCTGACTATTAATAAAGATATTGTTTATGATCCTGGTTCAGTGACAAACACGAAACAATTGGCTTCAGTTGCCTGGATAGTCAAGGGCAATATTTATATTAATCCCATAGTCAGGAAATTAGCCGGCGTGTTTGTCGCTGTTGGCAAGGACACCACTGAAGGCAATGGCATGATTTCGACGGCGAGGCTGGTCGGTTATGATGGTATTACCCCCTCTCTTGATAGTGATGCTACGGCTTGGGATGGTGGTTCTCCCGGCGCTGATTTATATGGCAATTTTGTAGAATTTAATAAAGTTAATGATAACAGGGCTTTTCTAAGATTTGGTCCAATTGATGTAAAACCAAGATCAACGATTAAAAAAGCAGTTATTAAAGTCAGGGCTAAAGAGAATAGTTCAGACCAGTTTATTGCGAAAATGGGATTATTAGATGGTAATGATATTTTAGAATTCGATACGAACACTTACAACACTTATCTAGATACTTATAAGAAAAAAGAAATTTCATATAACATAGGATCTTGGGCAGTCGATCAATGGTATACTTACGACGTTACTGATTTAGTCCAGTATTATGTTGATAGAGAAGATTATGTTCAAGGGAATCATCTTGGTTTGAGAATTCGTGTTGATGGCAGTGCAGCGGCTGGCATTGATAAAAAATTCTATTCGGTGGATGTAGGCAATGCTAATGCACCACAACTTTTCATTGAGTATTCGCCCTGGACTGTGGAATATCAGATAACTGATGGGAAAAATGATGCCGTGGCTTCATCATCTGCTTGGGATAAGAACGCTGCCTGTATGCAATTTGGCTGGACAACCGCACCCCAGAGGTCATTCTTAAGATATGGTCCTATAACTTTGCCAAAAGATTCGGAAATAAAAGAGGCTCATGTTGTACTAGATGCTTCAAATTGTAATATTCAGTCAGCTAGTTTTCAATCACGGCAAGCCTTATTGAATTATGATAATATGCCTGAATTGGGCTGTTATAAAACCGATCCGGCACAGGTTTGCGATCCCAGCTCACCAAATTGCACATGTAATCCTTATTCTACTAATACCGCTGGCTCAGAAGTGACTTACGATATTTCTAATCAGGCTTGGATTGATGGCGCACCGAAAGAACTGACAGATGTTAAGAACTTAATCCAAGACTGGATAGGTCTCGCTGGTTATACACCTGGAAATTATCTTGGTATTAGGATTAGGCGAGATACTAATGAAACAGTGGCTGGTGCCAATCAGTCTAGAGGTTTTTACTCCGCCACTGGTGTGAAGGGTGCCAAGCTTAGTGTCGAGTACCGCAGCCGTTTGGATGTGGCTGGACTGATGGCCGGCCGGGGTTATAACTTTGACCGCGAGTATGTCAAGGGTCTTGAACCAGCCGAGAAAATTGTGTATGATGGAAGAGTAATGGTTAATACGCCTCCTGGGCTTGGGGACTTCAGCAAGCTTTTACCAGTTTATCAGCAAGTCATACCTTAAAATAGTAAAAATCCGAAATTCGAAATCCGAAGCACGAAACAAATTCAAATGACCCAAATTCAAAATTCCAAACAATAAAATAGAATTTGTTGAAGCAAGTTTTGGTCATTGGAATTTAGAATTTATATATTGTTTCGAATTTCGAATTTATGATTTAGAATTTTATTAAAATTATGCCTTTATTCGCAAGCAAAAATCTAAGTTATTTGGGAATCGATTTAGGCGGCTCAAGTATTAAATTAGTGGAGCTAAAAGACGAAGGCGGCCGGCCGCAGTTGGTTACCTATGGTTATATAGAGAAGTCAACTGATATTATTAAAAGTAATTCAGTTGAAGCGCAAAAAGAAATAGTGATGATACTGAAAGAGCTAATAAAGAAAGTTAAACCGACAACAATGAGGACAGTGACGGCCTTACCAAACTTTAGTGTATTTAGCTCGATTATCAGCTTTCCAACGATGTCAAAGAAAGATTTGGTTTCAGCCGTGAAATGGGAGGCTAAAAAGTTTGTTCCGATGCCTATTGAAGAGATGATCTTGGACTGGGAGATTTTGAAATCTGAAGAAGAAAAAATTGAGATAAAAAAAGAAACAGCTGGAGAAAAAGACAAAGATAAAGAAGCCGAGAGCAAGGATGATTTGATGAAGGAAAAAAAGAGAGGTAATATAAGAGTTCTTTTGACAGCTGCGCCGAGGAATTTAGTGACACGCTACATAGATATTTTTAAACAGGTTAGTTTACAGTTAGTTGGTTTAGAGACAGAAGCGTTTGCCCTAGAGAGATCTTTAATCGGTCATGATAATGCGACAATTATGGTTGTCGACATTGGTTCATTAGCCACCAGCATTATGATATTTTCGGAAGGCATCCCACTTGTCAGCCGTAGTATTGATGTGGGCGGGGAGACAATTACCAATACTTTAGTGAATACACTCAATATTGACCCAGCTAGAGCTGAACAGTTTAAAAAAGATTTTGGCCTCTCTTTGGCCGAGCGTGAAGGCACTGGCCAAATCCCAAAAGCGATCGAGTTTGTGATTAACTCAATAGTCAATGAAATAAGATACGTATTTAATATTTATCAAAATCAAAAAATTAAATCTATTGAGAAGATAATTCTTTCTGGTGGCTCTGCCTATCTGCTCAATTTGCCCAGTTATTTAGAAAGGATTTTTGATATCAAGGTTTTTATCGGCGATCCTTGGGCCAGAATAATTTATCCAGTCGAGCTCAAACCAGTTCTGTCGGAGTTAGGATCTCGTTTTGCTTTATCAGTTGGCTTAGCAATGAGACAGATTGTTTAACCCCAAACCAATTTTACAGAATAAATTAATAAGAGGTCCCGAAACAAGTTCGGGACAAGCACCCACAGCAAAGCTATGGGCGCTTGACTTATTTTTTTAAATATGCTACAATATATTTAGATAGTGAAACGGTTATATAAACCTCAAAAAATGGAAATACTAGGTAATTTAACCTTTATCTGTTATTGCCAAATGCTACTGAGGAATATATAATTTTCAGTGTTTTTTTAGGAAAAATATAAAAGAAAAACAAAAATATGGCTAACATTAATTTGTTGCCAGAAGAAATCCGAAAAAGGATCAAAACAGAAAGAAAAACTACCACCTATAAAGTAGAATTAACCAGCCCCTCCAGAGAAAAAGGCGGTGAAACTGTCAAGGAAGGTGGGGCTTTTAGTTTTTTTAAGACAGCTTTTAAAAAGCCTGTAATCAAGCCAAAAGAAGAGGCAGCGAAGGAACCGGAGATCAGAATCATGCCTGAAGTGGAGAAGAAGAGAATTTTAAAACCGCAGATTGTTTTCGCGAAACCTGAAAAAATACCAGGCCCCAGCACAGGGACAAGATTTATAAATTGGTTAAAAAGAATTTTTGCGGCTACACCAAAATTAGCCGCTCCTGTTACTACCTATCCAGCAAGAGAAGTCGAAATTAAACCAGTTTCCCCGCAGTTAGGGGATAAGTTTCCGAAAATTAGGCCTCAAGAGCGGCAAATTGAAAAACATGAAGAGCCTAAGGTAGAAATGAGAACAAAACAGGAACCAGTTTTTAGGGAAATAATTCTTGAAGAAATAGGACAGAAGGAAGAGAAACCACAAATTGTTCAGAAGGAATTGCCAGCTCAGCCGTCAAAGCAGGCGCCGCTTATTACAAAACCAAGCTTATGGGGAAGGCTGTCTTTTTGGTTTAGAAATTTGCTTAATAAAATGTTCAAAAGGCAGAAGAAAGTGAAAATAGTGCCTCCCGAGCCAAAGAAGATACTAGTGAAAGAGGTTGCGACAGAAGTTAAAAAAGTTCAGCCGAAAGCTCCTGAAATATTACATCCAGAATTTAAAATTGAAGAAGAGAAACCTCAAGCCAAAGAACTTTTTAGGCAGGTCGCACCTCCGCCTCGACAGGCTCCACAGCCATTACCGCCTCTTGAACCTAAGCAAGAAGTATTCAAAGCGAAACAGGAACCAGTTATTAGGCAAGTTATTCTCGAGGAAATTACGCCAAGAGAAAAAGAGCTGCCAATCATCTCTCCGGAATTACCTCCACAAGCTCCGCTTAGACAGCCGGAGCCTCCTCGCGCCCCGAAACAGAAATTTTGGTTTAAATTTACTCGTTGGCTGAAAAATTTGCTTGGCAAATTAAGCTCCATGTTTAAGAGAAAGAAAAAAGAATCAAAACAAGTTACATTTAAGGACATTTTGCCTGAGGTGAAAAAGAAGGTGCAAATAGAGCCACCTTTCCTCCCACCAAAATTACAAGCTACAGCAGAGAAGCAGCCAGAAGAGGAACAGTTTGTACCACC
>Ga0315289_10001274_pt1 | contig 39375 bp, 34 predicted proteins | sample YL17G11_40_MG_FD_203452 | JGI IMG/M metagenome (GOLD analysis project Ga0315289, IMG submission 203452) | Sediment microbial communities from Yellowstone Lake, YNP, Wyoming, USA - YL17G11_40 | ecosystem: Environmental > Aquatic > Freshwater > Lake > Sediment | place: USA: Wyoming | collected... | reverse complement strand
TTTACTGGATAGGCCATCAAGTAAAACTGAGACAACATCAAAGCGCGCCTTTTGTTTTAATAAATTATGACTCTTAAGATAGGCCAGTGCTAATTTAGAAAGTTTATGCTGTTTATCCTTAGTTATGGACTCAAATCCAGTGCCTTTATCCGACGATGTGCGGGTTTTAACTTCTACAAAACAGACGGTATTTGCGTCTTTGGCAATGATATCCAGTTCTCCCAATCTTGACTTAAAATTTCTCTCAATAATATGATAATCCTGCTTTTTCAAAAAATCTAAGGCGATATCTTCGCCGCTCTTTCCGATAATAATGCGCTCTCTACTCATTCCTTAAAAGGACTAAAACTTCGTCTATGTATGGATATTGGCCCAAATTTATTTATCGCCTTGAAATGGGCACGAGTTCCATATCCTTTATGATTCTTAAAACCATATTTGGGATAAGCCTTATCATAGATAAACATCATTCTGTCCCGGATAACCTTGGCTACAATCGAGGCACAGGCGACAGAAAGGCTCTTGGAGTCTGCCTTTATTACATTTTTACATTTACAGGGGGGTTTTAAACGGATATTACCGTCGATTAAGACATAATCCGGCCTTCTCTTGAGATTACCGATTGCCATTTCCATAGCAATGCGGTTGGCTTCTTGGATATTTAGCCTATCAATTATGGTCTCGTTTACCACGCCTAAGCCAAAGAATGAATTTTTAATTATCTCATCGAATGCGCGGAATCTAGCGGGGGCGCTAAGCGCTTTTGAATCCCTGATATTATTTTTAAATTTATTCTTTTTTAAGATTAGGGCACAGGCAACAATAGGACCGGCGAGACTCCCTCGGCCCACCTCATCCACGCCAGCAATCGACCTAAATCCTAGCCTCCTGGCTTTTCTCTCGTGGTAGAGCATTTTTATTCGTCTTCTTTTAATTCTAGCTTTGCCTTTTTACCAGCCTTTTGCCTCAAATAATATAGTTTTGCCCTTCTTACCTTTGCTGAGCGCAAAACCTCAATCTTATCGATGCTGGGAGAGAAAAGCGGAAATACCCTCTCAATCCCCTCGCCAAAAGAGACTTTACGCACTGTAAATGTAGTGCGTATCCCAGAGCCTTGCCTGCTGATAACCGTGCCTTCAAAAGGGTGAATCCTGATTTTATCGGCCTCGGGTATCTTTACATATACCCTCACCGTATCTCCGATATTGAATTTGGGCATTTCTTTTTGTCCCATCTGTCTTTTCTCAAATAATTCAACTTTATTCATATCTGCCCCCTTTTAATAATTCTGGTCGCTTAATCTTTGTTATCTTTATGGATTGTTTCTTTCGCCAAAGAGCAATCTGCTTGTGGTCTCCGGATAAAAGTACATCAGGAACCTTCAGACCTCGAAAATTTGCAGGTCTGGTATAATGGGGATATTCTAATAAACCGGCTATGAAACTCTCTTCCTTTAGAGAATCTCTGTCGCCTAAAACACCGGGAATCAACCGGGTTATTGCATCTACCAAGACCATAGCCGCTAATTCACCGCCAGTTAAAACATAATCACCGATAGAAATCTCTTCATCTACCAAGCGACATCTGACCCTCTCATCTACGCCTTCGTAATGACCGCAGATTAAGACGAGATGTTTGGATTTAGATAATCTTTTGGCTATTTCCTGCGTCAGCCTTTTTCCTTGGGGACTAAGCAGAATTACCTTCGTCCTTCGTCCTTCGTCCTTCGTCCTTCGTCTTATAGCTTCTACGGCGCGAAATATCGGTTCAGTCCGCATCACCATGCCCGGACCGCCGCCAAATGGCCGATCATCGACTTTCCTGTGTTTATCAGTAGAATAATCTCGCAAATTATGTAGGTTTATCTTCACTAAACCCTTTTTCTGCGCCCGCTTTATTATCGATTCATTCAACACCGGACTAAATACCTTAGGAAATATCGTTAAGATATCTATGCGCATTTAAGTTCTTTCATAAAAATCATTCTTAAACGCAGATGTTCGCAGATTTTCCCGTTCACCGATTAAATCAAAGGCGGGATCCCGCACTAATCATAAAGACGATTGTGCGGGGCACGCAAATGGTCGCAGATAGTTGTATAAATTAATTTAATCTGCGTAAATCTGCGTTAGATTTGCGAGAATCTGCGTTAAAATTGTTTTTTTCAAAAATCTGTTTCTTAAATTCGGAAAATCTATCTTCTAAAATCGATTCCCGAATCTTTTGCATCAAGCTATTATAAAAATAAATATTATGCAAAGAAACTAACCTTAAACCTAAGATTTCGCCAGCATTAAACAGATGTCGCAAATACGCGCGGCTATAATTCTTGCAGGTAAAACAACTACAGTCTTCATCTAAAGGTTTAAAATCATCCTTAAAGGGCGCATCCCTGACAATTATTTTCCCCTGACTGCTAAACGCAGTACCATTTCTGCCATAGCGGGTAGGAATAATACAATCAAAAAGGTCTACCCCCAGATTTACTGCTCCGACCAAATCTTCGGGCGTGCCCATACCCATGAGATAAACCGGTTTATCTTTTGGGAAAAGTTTTAAGGTAAATTGGACAATATTATACCTTAAATCTTTGGATTCGCCAACACTTATTCCGCCTATGGCGAACCCGTCAAAACCAATCTCTAAGAGTCTTTCACAACACTCTTTACGTAAATCCTCATAGGTAGCACCTTGGATAATACCAAACAGTAGTGGCTTATCGCTTCTCGTATATGGCTTATTGCTATTTACGATATGCGATATGCTATATGCCATATGCTCTTTGGAGCGCCTGGCCCAATCGACAGTTCTTTTCATGGCAATTGCCGCATAATCTTTGGTGCAGGGATATTGGACACATTCATCCAAAGGCATGATTATATCAGAACCAAGCTTTATCTGTATATCAATAATATCCTCGGGGGTGAAAAAATGTTTTGTCCCGTCGATATGGGATTGAAAATGAACGCCTCTGTCTGTTACTTGGGTTAAAACTGACCTGTTCTTATTAAACCCTGCCTTTGAGGCAGGTAGAGACATACTGAATATCTGATAACCTCCACTGTCAGTCAGAATTGGGCGTTGCCAATTCATAAAACTATGCAGGCCTCCAGCCTTTTTGATTATTTCAATACCGGGTCTCAAGAATAAGTGGTAGGCGTTAGCCAGAATAATCTGGATATCCATATCCAGCAACTCTTGCTGAGAAAGAGTTTTGACCGAACCCTGTGTTGCCACGGGCATAAAACAAGGAGTATCAATCTCGCCGTGCACAGTTGTTAGTTTACCTAATCGTGCAGCGCTCTTTTTATCTTGATGAACTATTTTAAACATCCTATTTTATATTTTTAATAACTGAATAAGGTTTTTGTAGGAAAAATCACTTGTAATTTTAGTCTTCTCTTTGCTTAAATGGGTCCTACCAAAGTTTGTTATTGCCAGGGACGTTCGGCTTATTCCAGCGATAAGCCTCACTCGAAGAAAATTTTTGTGCTCCTCGCTATTGCTCGGAGACCAAGCCACAAAAATTCTCTAACGCCCTGCTCATATCAAACTTTGTCCCCCATTTAAGCATCAACTTATACAATATAAACCTGATAATTTTTCCAACAAATGTTTTAGCGGGAGGCGAGGCTTTATTTGAGCAGCACGTAGATTTTTTGAGCGGGCACGGTGTCCCGAGTGAAACGAGGGACGAGCGAAAAAAATCTCCGAGCGAGAATTTCCTCGCTGGGGAAATTCGAGCGGTGCTGCGAGAAAAAGCCTCGACAGGCCCCGCTAAAATATCTTTATCCCTGAGCGAGAAAATTGGCAGGTTCATTCTACCCTCCCTCACAAAATCAACATCGCATCGCCATAACTATAGAAGCGATACCTTTCTTTTATTGCCTCTTGATACGCTTTAAAAATCAGGTCTCTTCCGGCAAATGCACAGACCAAAAGAAAAAGCGTTGACTTTGGCAGATGAAAATTCGTCAGTAGGCAATCAACGACTTTAAATCTATATCCGGGATAAATAAATAAATCCGTCTTTCCTTTTTTAGCTGAAACTTTACCATAACTATCAGCAACTGCTTCAAGGACTCGTGTTGTAGTTGTTCCGACGCAAAAAACTCTTCCATTTTCTTTTTTTGTTTTATTTACTAAATTGACAACCGTCGTTGGTAAAACAAAATGTTCTTCTTCCATTTTGTGGCTGGCTACATCCTCTGCCCTTATTGGCCTAAATGTACCCCAGCCAACATGCAGGGTTAAAAATCCTGTCTTTGTGCCAATTTTTTTAATCTGATTTAGAATTTGTTTAGTGAAATGCAGGCCAGCAGTAGGAGATGCTACTGCCCCTTCCTTTTTAGCATAGACAGTCTGATATGTTAGGCGGTCGCGCTCATCAGCCGGCCGCCTGATATAAGGAGGAAGTGGCATCTGACCCAGTCGCCTAATCTCTTGCTGGATATTGCCTCTGGCTTTAAACTCAACTAAACAGTCAGTGCCGTTTTTTTCTAAAATCGTTGCGCTTAGGCTGTTATTATTTAAAATAACTGTCTCGCCCATCTTAATCTTTTTGGGTCTAACTAGACAGCGAAAAATTTTATTGTCCTTCTTTTCTAGTAAAAAAATTTCTACCTTACCTTTAGTTTTTCTCCTAGCAAATAGCCGCGCAGGAATCACCCTGGTATCATTCAGGATAAGAGCATCTTTCGGATTTAGATATTGAGGTAAGTCAATGAATCTCTGATGGGAAATCTTGCCAGAACTTCTCTCTAATACTAAAAGGCTTGAACTATCGCGCTTTTGTAATGGAAACTGGGCGATTAATTCTTTGGGCAATTGATAATCAAAATCAGATAATTTCACTTTGTACTCCGTAAGGGTCTAAAATCATTATCCAAAACTTTGAACGCAGATTCCCGCAGATTGCACACAGATGGTCGCAGATAATTCCAAAAATAAATCTGCGTATATCTGCGTTAGATTTGCGAATATCTGCGTTAAAAGATATTTTTTCTACGTTTCTTTAAATATTAATCTTTCAACCTCTTCAATTCTGAGCCGGGATAATAATATTGCAGAATCTCTTTATAGGATTTGCCCTCTTTGGACATAAAATAGGCCCCCCACTGACAAAGCCCTACTCCATGGCCCCAGCCAAAACCAGAAAAATCAGCAAGGCCGTTTTCTATCTTGACATCAAAATTGGTGCTGCGAATAAGGTTCGGTCCCAGCATTAGACGGAAATCCTTACCAGTTATAGAAACCTTTCCATTTGAACCGATGAGTTCTAACTTAGAAATTCTACCCGATGAATTTTTTTCTTTTACTTTGATATCCATTATTTTGCCGATTTTAAAACCCTTTTCAGTAAGTTGTTTTGAGACTTTTTCTAAGCTAATTTTATTCTGCCATTTAAAATGCGGCGAATTCTGGCAGAAATCGCAGCCAACACCTTCCAAAGGCCTGAGTTTAATATTCCAGAGATTTGCAGCATCTTCTGTATGTCCGCCGCAGGTAGCATGGTAATAGGTAGGAAAGATTTGATTCTGATAGTTAAGTATCTGGCCAATTGTCTGGTTTACGGCTACGTTGGTGCGAAATTTCTCAGAGGTTCTACCGCCGTACATCTGGGTAAAAAAATCAGTGGTTAAATCGTAGTCTAGGTCTTTGCTGTTTTTAACCTGAGAGAGTGCATAGGTTCTAGATACAACTGCCTGGGCCTTAAGAGCCTCCATCGGCCAAAAATGCGATACTTCATGGTAAAGCACTCCTTTAATATAATCCTCAAGGTCAAGGATATTTACGACTAATAGTTTGTTTTCTTTTTTTATAATAACCTCAATTAGGCCGCGAAACCACCTGCCATTTATCTGTATCGCACCTTCTGTATCTGGGGTTATTTTTAAACGCGTTAGCTCAAAATTTGCATCATCTATCTTTATCTTAGAATCCGATACACAGACTTTTGCTTCTTTTAAAGCATTAGCCCTATAAAGCATTGCACCTGAATTTGAGTCAAATATAGAGAAGGGTGAGTTTACACTCAATGAGAATGACGGACTATCCCGAATAATAGCTATGCGTACATATCTTGGCTTATAGACAGGCCGCACACTACTGGCAGATAAAGAAGAAACGCATCCTAGAAAAATAATGCAAGATATAATGACTGATTTTTTAATCCCTCGGCAGAAATTCTCGGGTTTTGGTTCGACAAGCTCACCATCCCTCGAACCATCCCGAGCGGAGTCGAGGGATAACCTGCGGATGAATGCGACGCTGCCTCGGGAGGGAACCCCGGAACTGGCACCGGCGCGGCGCGGAATATTGTTACAAACAAAATTAAAACCCCGGACTTTAGTCCAGAGGGTTCCACTTATCTTCGCGACCATAGATAGAGGATTATACTCAAGATTAAACTAAGGATTAGGCTAGTAGTTAAAGGAAAATAAAAGGTGAAATTTTTCTTGGTAATAATAATATCGCCGGGAAGTCTGCCTACGCCGGGAATCTTAGAAACAAAATAGACAATTACTCCCAAGATTACCAAGAATATACCAAATAAAATTACGAACTTAGCAATCTGACTTAACATTTAGTTCTACTCCTTTCTATTTCTGAGTAGAGACAACCACAGTATTTCTGACAATAGAGTCCCTGGGCTTTTGCCTTTGCGTGGGCATCGCGAAAACCAGGACGAAAATCCCGATACAAAAAATCTATGCCCAAATCCTGGGAAAGTTTTTCGCCAATACTTTTTAGCAATTCTTGATCCTGGTAAGGACTTACTAAAAGCGTTGTGGTAAATGAGTTAAATTTATTATCTCTGGCAAATTGTGCTGTCTTTTCTAGGCGTAGCCTAAAACAGATTTTACAACGGCCAGGGGCTGATTCATTATGGGTGATTCTGCGAAAGTATTCATTTACATCATATTCAGGGTAAATAACCTCTAAATTTATCTTCCCTGCATAAGTATTTAGGCTATCCCGGCGGGTTTTATATTCTCCAAAGGAATGGATATTGGGATTATAAAAAAACCCAGTTACAGAAAAGCCTTCTTTCTGCAATATTTCTAGCGGATAAATCAGACAGGGTCCGCAACAGATATGTAGTAAAACTTTCATTTAAAAATTTATAAAGAAATTGTTGAGGAAGTAAATTTTTATGATTACACCGATTTAAAAACAGATTACACAGATTAAATTATTGCTAAATAAAATCTGTGTAATCTTATGTAATCTGATGACAATCAGAGGTCTCTGGGGAGTTTTGGGGAAATTTTGTAGAGACCTCTAAAAAAGTTCTTTCTGTGTTTTGCTTTTGGTCTTGCCAGATGCTATATTAAAATGCCTGTAAGCCACTTCAGTCAGTTCCCGGCCTCGAGATGTGCGTTTTAAGAACCCTGCCTTTAAGAGAAATGGCTCGATGACATCAACCAGCGTATCTTCTTCCTCGCCCAGCGTGGCAGCGATAGATTCTACACCAGCAGGTCCTCCGTTATAATTATCTAAAATCACTTTCAGGAATTTCCTATCCATCTCATCAAGGCCAGCCTTATCGATTCTTAAGGCAGTCAAGGCCTTATCTACGATATCAACCGTTAATTTACTGCTCTTTTTTACCTGGGCATAGTCGCGCACGCGTCTTAGGAGTCTGTTGGCTATACGGGGCGTTCCTCGAGAACGCCGAGCAATCTCAAGGCAGGCCGGCTCATCAATCTCAACGCCCAGGATCTTGGCGGAACGCTTCACAATACTTGCCAAGTCACCTTCGTTATAAAAATCAAGATGGAAAAACATGCCGAATCTACCCCGCAGCGCTGCAGTCAATAGGCCGCTTCTTGTCGTAGCACCCACCAGGGTAAACTGTTTGAGATTGAATTTTATGGTCTTAGCATACGGCCCTTTATCGATCACAAAATCTATCTGGGATGTCTCCATGGCAGGATAAAGGAACTCCTCCACTACGTGAGATAATCTATGAATCTCGTCGATAAAAAGGATATCCCCTTTTTCTAGATTGGTAAGAATGCCGATTAAGTCCCCGGCTCGCTCAATGGCAGGACCAGAAGTGGCGGTAATCTTTGTCTTCATTTCGTGGGCGATGATATGCGCTAAAGAAGTCTTTCCTAAACCGGGTGGACCGGATAATAAAATGTGCTCTAAGGGCTCATGTCTTTGCTTTGTTGCTTCTATAGAAAGTTTGAGGCTTTCAAACGTCTCTTTCTGACCGACGAATTCCGAAAGATGCGCCGGCCTCAGAGACAGATTAAAGACAACATCCTCTTCAGTCTCTTTCTGTATTAATAGTTTCTCTCTTTGGTCTTGCATAGGGAGAAATGTTTTGGCTATTTCTGATTATCTCTATTTCGCCAAATAAGGCCCTCTGGCGGATAATTATCTCCTTAAGACGGATGAGCTCTAATATTGCCAGAAATAATGCTACAACCTCTATTTTATTCTTTGCCCGGGAAAAAACTTGCGATACATTCATTTTGGGTTCGACTAACAATTGATGCAACAACTCATGAATTTTTTCCTCGACGGTAAATTCATCCTTGATGACCTCATAGAAAATCTGCCGGGGGACGTCTTTTAACGCCTTGGTAAAGGCACTGATCAAATCAAAGATACTGGCTTCGAAATATACCTCTTGGTCATCGATCTGTAACTCGCTCGGCGTACGACCAAAGAAATACTGTTGCTGGTGGACCTCCTTGTTTCTTAGGTGCTCTGCCGCCTCTTTAAACTTATCGTATTCCAATAATCGCTTGACCAGTTCAGCACGTGGATCGAGTTGCTCTTCTTCTTCGGCAGCTTTTTCTTCAGGCGGTAGCAGCATCTTTGACTTTATCTCCAGCAGAGTCGCTGCCATAACCAGAAATTCTCCGGCAATATTTAAATCCAACAGGCGCATAAGTTCCAGATACTCCATATATTGCTCAGTAACCTTGGCAATGGGTATATCGTAGATATTAACATGGTCTTGCTTTATCAGATACAGCAATAAATCCAGCGGGCCTTCAAATATATCTAATCTTATCTTATAACTCATCTCTTTCAACTCCTAAAAAATATCCTCAAAACACAGATGGGCACAGATTGGGAGAAACAGATGATCGCAGATTTATCTTAACAACATCTGCGCTAATCTTGTATCTTTTAATCTGCGCTAATCTGTGCAAATTATAATCTCATAAGTTCAATAATTCTTTAATCTCTTTTAAGGTCTTGGCGGCTATGTCGCTGGCAGACTTTGCACCTTCTTCTAAGATATCCTGGATTTTATCCTTATCCCCTAGGAGAAGGCGGCGTTTCTCCTGGATCGGTTTAAGCATCAAGATAAGTGCAGCGGCTAATGAATTCTTACATTCTGTACAGCCGACTTTTGCGCCAGTGCACCTTTCATAAACCTCTTTCTGTCTTTGGGGGTCAAATATCTTATAATAAGAGTAAACATTGCAGACCTTAGGATGGCCCGGATCTTTTAATCTAATACGCTTGGGGTCGGTAAACATGGAAACTATTTTCTTACGGACTAGGTCTTCCTCATCGGATAAGGCAATGAAATTGTTATAGCTTTTGCTCATCTTACGGCCATCCAGACCGAGCAATCGAGGGCTGGACGTCAATATCGCCTCGGGTTCCGGAAATATATTTTTATAAAGATGGTTAAAGCGGCGGGCAATCTCTCGGGTTAATTCAAGATGGGGAAGCTGGTCTTCTCCCACCGGAACCGCCTCTGCCTTATAAACCAAAATATCGGATGCCTGTAATACCGGATAGCCCAGGAATGCATATGTATTTACATCCTTATCCTTTAATTCCTTTAATTGTTCCTTGTAAGTCGGGCAACGCGCAAGCCACCCCAGCGGCGTGATGCAGGAAAATATCATATCCAGCTCGAGGTGTTCTTTCACGTCTGATTGGACAAAGATTATTGAGCGCTGGTAATCTATACCGCAACTTAGCCAATCTATAACATTATCGACTATATACTCCCTAATATGAGAGGGGTCTTGATATTCACTCATTAGCGCATGCCAATCTGCCACCATAAATAGACACAGATACTCGTCTTGCAGTTTAACCCAATTATTCAGCGCGCCGATCAAATGCCCTAAATGTAATTTGCCCGTGGGACGCATCCCACTTAAGAGTCTTTCTTTCATATCAGTTTAAATCCCAATAATTACCAATAAATACCAATAATACCAATGAATGTCCAATTTTTTAATGACCAATTGGATAATTGGGATTTGGGATTTCATTGGAGTTTGGTATTTATTGGACATTGAAAATTAATTTCTATCACAATTTTGTTATAGTCTCCTGGCCACCTTCTCTAGCTCATATGCCTCTACGATATCGCCTTCTTTTATATCATTAAAGTTTGCTAGCGCCAGTCCGCACTCAAGTCCCTCAGCAACCTCTCTTACATCGTCTTTAAATCTTTTTAAAGAGGAGATCTTGCCTTCAAAAACGACCTGGCCATTGCGATTAAGCTCAACTGTTGAACTGCGGGTAATTTTTCCTTTTTGTACAAAGCAACCCGCGATTGTGCCGGCCCTAGAAAGCTGAAATACCTTACGAATCTCAACCCTTCCTAAGAAGACCTTTTTAATCTTCGGCTCTAATAATCCCTCCAGGGCTGCTTTTATATCATTTATCGCCTCATATATTATACGATAGCAACGGATATCGACGGACTCTTTCTCGGATAACTCTTTTGCCTGTGTATCCGGCTCAACGTGAAATCCAATGATAATCGCGTTTGAGGCTGCGGCCAAGATTACATCAGATTGATTGATCGTACCCACCCCTGAATGAATGATATCCAATTTTACCTCTTTGGCAGGAAGCTTGCCCAGGGAATCTTTCAAGGCCTCCAGGCTCCCCTGCACATCGGCCTTTAAGATAATATTTAATTCTTTAAGTTTCCCTTCTTTAATCTGGATATAGAGCTCATCAAGACTTATCCTCTGGGCAGGCATGGTCTTGGTAAGTTTGTTTTGCTCCTGTCTTTTTAAACTTATCTCTCTGGCTTTTTTTTCGTCGGGTATAACAAAAAACTCTTCACCCGCTAAGGGAAGCCCTGAAAGACCTACTACCTCAACAGGGGTCACTGGACTCGCTTCCTCGATGAGACGCCCCTGATCATTAAACATCGCCTTAATATTACCGTAATGCAGGCCGGCAATTATTGTGTCACCAACGACTAATTTGCCACTGCGCACTAAAACTGTGGCCACAGGTCCTCGTCCCTGCGTAAGCTTGGCGTCGATAACCACGCCACTGGCAGGCTTTTTAAAATCTGCTTTTAACTCCAACATCTCGGCTTCCAAAAGGATCATCTCTAATAATTCGCTGATACCCTGACTTGTCTTTGCCGATACCGAAACAGTGATGGTCTTCCCGCCCCAGTCCTCAGAGCTTAAACCCAGTTCAGCTAATTGTTTCTTTACCCGGTTAATATCTGCCTGAGGTTTGTCAATCTTATTTATCGCCACGACAATCGGGACATCCGCCGCCCGGGCATGGTCAACAGCCTCTATGGTCTGAGGCATAATCCCGTCGTCAGCAGCTACCACTAAAATAACGATATCAGTGATATTTGCCCCTCTCATGCGCATAGAGGTAAAGGCCTCATGACCGGGCGTATCTAAGAAAGTAATCTTGTTCTGGCTGCTACCAGCGCGGCCTTTCGGCAATGTTACTTCATAGGCACCTATATGTTGAGTTATGCCCCCATGTTCCCTCTCTGTTAAATTGGTCTTTCTAATGGCATCTAGAAGCGAGGTCTTACCATGATCAACATGGCCCATAAGAGTGACCACGGGTGCCCGATGGGTTAGATTCCCCTTATCCACCTCTTTATGAATGCTTAGGATGAGCTCTTCTTCTGGGGGAATAATCCGGAGCCTGTATCCAAAGGAATCAATCGCCTTTCTGACCGCATCCTCAGAAAGAGTCTGATTTATATTAGCCAGTAGACCTTGTTCCATTAATTTTTTAATTAGGATGCTGGTTTTAACCTGTAGCCTAAGTGCCAAATCTTTGACTGTTATCGGCAGGTTCAATTCAAGTTCTTTTTTAAGCGGTTCTTCTTTAGGTAGCACAACCTCTGGCGCAATTTCTTTTTTGGGTAAGGGAACCTTTTCTTTTATTTCTTTTTTGGCCGGCACTAATTTTTCTGCTATCTCTTTTTTGGGGTGTAGGAGTTTCTCTTTAGCCGGTTTCTTGGGTTGTATTGGCTTTTCCGGAGCTTCTTTCTTTTTCTTGAATTTATTTCTTACTAAATCAACGGTCTCGGACTCTATGGCGCTCATATGGCCTTTAACCTTTACATTCAGGTCCTTGAGTGCGGAAATAATTTCCTTACTGGTTATACCTAATTCTTTAGCTAGTTCGTGTACTCTCATTATTGTCCTTGATAAATTGATCCTGCTTGATTACAGTGATTTTTTCCCGTACTCACTTTTGACTCTATCGGGATCCCGCCCTTTGCGGGAAAAAATGATTACAGCGATTAATCACCGAAATCTCTTTTTTTAATCACTGGAATCACTTTCTTATTTATTTTATTAATTTCTTTGCTTCTTCAATTAAAGTTGCGGCCTTTTTCTTACCTATGCCTTTAATTTTCGACAACTCTTCGACATTTGAAGAAGAAATTTTTCCCAGGCTATCAAATCCGTGTTCCTTTAGGGTCTCGGCGGTCTTTTTACCCACGCCTGGTAAATCCAGAAGCGAGGCTTCTTCTTTTTTCGGGATGGGTGCCTTGGAACGAATATCGACATTCCAGCCTAATAATTTAGAGGCAAGCCTCACGTTCTGGCCGCGTTTACCGATTGCCAAAGAAAGTTGATCATCGTCCACTATTACCTCGATACTATTTTTCTCCTTGTAAATCTTTACCTCTGAAATCTTGGCAGGGCTTAAGGCAGCGGCAATATATTCCTGTAGATTATCGGACCAACGCACAATATCAATCTTTTCTCCGTGTAATTCCATGACTATATTCTTCACCCTTGTACCCCGCATTCCTACACAGGCACCAACACTGTCAACCTTCTCATCCTTGGACCAGACAGCGATCTTGGTGCGTTCGCCCGGCTCTCGAGAAATTGACTTTATCTCTACAATACCCTCATAAATCTCAGGAATCTCCAACTCAAACAGCTTCTTGACTAAGTTCGGTTGTGTCCTAGATAAGATTATCTGCGGTCCCCTGGACTCCTTCTTCACGTCGAGCACGTATGCACAGATCCTCTGACCTTGCCGGAATTCTTCTTTTGGGGATTGTTCGTTTCTGGGCAGAATCCCTTCGGTCTTACCGAATAAGTCCACAATGATATTACCCTTTTCAAACCTGTATACCGTACCCGTGACGATCTCACCAACCCTATTGCTAAATTCATTAAAGATTACCTCTTTTTCTGCCTCGCGAATCTTCTGGATTATTACCTGCTTGGCAGTCTGGGCAGCAATCCTGCCAAAACTTTCAGAATCTATTTTTTCTTTTCCCGCATAGGCACTAATCTTACCGGTCTGGGGATCTAATACCACGCGGATTTCTGTGTCTGGTTTGGCGCCGATAACCTTTCTGGCGGCACTAACCAAGGCACTCTCCACGGCGGTAATCAAAACCTCTTTCTTAATACCTTTTTCTCGCTCAATGTGTTCCAGTACTGCTAATAATTCTCCGTCCATATTTCCACCTATTTTAAAAAAGTGTGATTCCAGAGATTATCCCGCACAATAGAAAATTTCCAGCGGGATCCCGCAAAGCGGGAAAAAACAGATTACAGAGATTATTTTTAGTTGATAAATCACTGGAATCTGCTTTTTCCCGCCAGAGGCGGGATCCCGCTGTAGTTAAAAGTGAAGGCGGGGAAAAATCGCTGTAATCATTTTTTCAAATTAATTGTTTGCCTTTTACGATAATTCCAAAAGGCACATTAATAGTTCCTTGTTTTGTCTGAATTAATACGGAATCGTCTTTGACCTCCTCGATATTTCCGGTCAATTCCGTGCTATCGTCGATTGGTTTAGATAAAATTATTTTAACGTCTCTCCCCTTACAGCGTTTAAAATCCTTATAGTTAGAGAGGGGTCTGTCCAATCCCGGAGAGGAAATCTCCAAGATATATTGGCTCTGAATCAAATCATTTGTATCTAATATTTGGCTAATCTCTTCATTTAATCTGGCGCATTCACCTAGACTAATGCCGCCGTTTGGTTTATCCACTAACAATCTTAAATACAATTTTCCTCTAGAATCAGGCCGAAAAATAATCTCTACCAATTCAACGTCCTGTTCTTTTAAAACTGGAAGAATCAGTTCTTCAATCTTACTTAGCAAATCTTCTCTTTGCATAATACCTATTAGCTATTTATTTTCGAATATGTCCCAGGAAAACCCCGTCTCTTCTTTAAGACGATTGTAAAACGACGGTATTTTGCCTGTAAATTTAATACCGGCCTGGATTTTGCCTGAAATATCGTAAGTCTTTTCTAAAACAAATATGTCTTGGAGTTGATACTCCGTTTCTTTTGACTTTAATATCTCCGTAATACTCATTATCCAACGACTCCCATCAAAAAAGCGAACCTGTTGAATAATCAAATCTATTCCAGATATAATCTGGCGTTTAACCACCTCAGTAGAAATATTTTCGCCTGCAGACATAAGAGACATAGTTTCCAGACGCAGTAACGCATCAAATGCTGAATTTGCATGCAATGTAGTCATAGAGCCTTCCTGGCCAATATTCATTGCTTGCAACATGTCCAAGGTTTCGGCCCCCCTGACTTCTCCGATAATCAGACGGTCTGGCCGCATATGGAGGACGTTTTTTACTAAATCTCTAATGGTAATTTCTCCTTTACCCTCTATATTGGGAGGCCTTGTCTCAAGACAAACCTTATGTCTGTGAGGTAATTGCAATTCAGCTGTATCTTCAATAGTGATAATCCTTTCGTCTGTAGGAATAAATGAAGAAAGTATATTCAGCGTAGTCGTTTTACCCGAACTTGTTCCGCCTGATATAAGAATATTGAGATGACTTCTTACACAAGCCTCCAAGAACCCGGCTATATATTTGTCCAATGTACCAAAATCTATCAAGTCATCTACCTTGAGAAGACGCCTTGAGAATTTACGAATGGTTAATACCGGACCCTTAAGAGCTATTGGACTTCTTATAACATTTACCCGGGAACCATCCCTTAGGCGGGCATCAACATAAGGCTCGAATTCAGTAACACGCCTACCTAAAGGAGAAAGGATTTTTTCAATGACATAAAGCAGATGATCCTCGTCAATAAAGGTGATATCGGTTAACTCCAGTTTACCGTCTCTTTCTACATATACCTGTTTTGGGTCATTGACCATAATCTCCCAGACAGAGGGATCTGCCAATAATCGCTCGATCGGACCCAGGCCAAGTATATCATCTATCAACTCGCTCATTAATTTTTCTCGCTCATTGTGCGTGAGTGAAATCTTTCTGTTTTCTTTAATTGCCTGGACAACCAATCTTTCAATTTCTGATTTTACCTTAAATTCTTCCTGCATAAAAAATTTAGAATCTGTCATTTTGACCAATTCTTTTTTTATATAATCTTTTAAAATTTCTAATTTATCTTCCAAGTCTTAGTCCTCCTATATTTTTTAAACAGCCCTTAGCAAAATTCTGTTTTGGGCTGTTGACCCATTCGACTTCGCTCACCTCAGTGCCGAGCATCTTTCGCGCAGACACTTCGGTGCGAGGCAGGGTCAATCCTGAGTCCCTCGACTGCGCTCGGGATGGTTCGCAGGATGGTGAGCCTGTCGAACCATTTATCGAAGGATTGATTACATAGATTAAAGATAAGATTATACAGATTTTCTGTTGAGACTTAATCTGTGTAATCAAAAAAATACGTTTTTCGTGAAGCTCTACTTTTTAAAGTTTTTTCAATATTTGGTTTATCTTAACTAAGCTGGATTCCATATTTATTAAGAAACTTTCCTTTGTTTTACGAATAACCAGTTCAACTTTTTTCTTCTTTAGATTCTCTTCTCCGATAATAATCCTTAGCGGTATCCCAATAAGGTCTGCGTCATTAAACTTTACTCCCGCGCGCTCAGGCCGGTCATCCAATAAAACTGAAAAACCTTGCTTGCTTAGATCATCGTAAATTTTAAAACCGAATTCCTTGGTCTTGGTATCGCTCATGTTTAACGGTAATATCAAAAGGCTGTAAGGGGCTACCTCCCCAGGCCAGATAATGCCGTCTTTATCATTATTCTGCTCGATAATTGCCGAGAGAAGTCGGCTGACGCCTATTCCGTAACAACCCATAATAACCGGGATAAGTGCACCTTTCTCATCAAGATAGTTTGCGCCTTGCACCTTAGAATACTTTGTGCCTAATTGAAAGATATGACCTATCTCGATAGCAGTTATCTGCTCTAATTTGGCCTTACATTTGGGACAATCAAAAGAATCTTGTTTTTGATTTATAGGGCTGGTGTATTTACAATTGGCGCAGTATAAAATCTGGTCTTCGCCGCTTGAAGCAGGCACCATGAATTCATGAGAGAGACTGCCGCCCATTACCCCGGGATCAGCCTCGACTGTAACAGCCGCCAGTCCGCAACGAAAGAATATCTTGTTATAGGCCTCAAACATTAATTTATAGTTCTTCTCTAAGCCAGCCTCATCTTTATCAAAACTGTATGCATCCTTCATAATAAATTCGTAACTACGTATTAATCCAAATCGAGGTCTGGGTTCATCGCGGAATTTAGTCTGAATCTGATAAAGTATGAGCGGCAGTTGCCGATACGAATTAACGTGGTTTTTCACCAGGTCAGTAATTACCTCTTCGTGCGTAGGACCCAGTACAAATTGCCTGCCTCTGCGGTCTACAAAGCGAATGAGAGTCTGGCCCAACTGCACATCGCGACCCGTCTTCTTCCAGAGTTCTATGGGCTGTAGAACCGGCAGCAGGAGCTCTTGAGCGCCACGACAATTTAATTCCTGCCGGATTATCCCTTCGATCTTTCGCAGCACCGCCAAACCCAAAGGCAGATAAGAATAAACGCCAGCGGTAAGCATGCGTATAAGTCCAGCCTTATACATCAGCTTGTGGCTCGTTGAATCTATGTCTTTAGGTACCTCTTTTAATGTAGGGATAAAAGCTTTGGTCCAATACATATGTCTTGTCTTAAGACTTTAATTTTAAGGATTGAATGATTCGGGTGATAAATCTATACCTCTTTTTTGAAACTCTGATAAAAATAAAGGTCTAATTCCGGTAGTCACCCATTTACCGAATATTTTACCATCTTTATCTATGCCTTCCTGTTCAAAACGAAACAGGTCTGTTAATGTTATCTCATCGTTCTTTAGTTCTCTAACCTCGGTAAGATGTGTAATCCTTCTTTTGCCATCGAGAAATTGTTCCAAGTGAACTATTAGGTCAATAGCATTAACGATTTGCTTTCTGATCATCCAAATAGGGATATTTATCCCTGACATAGAAATCATCATCTCCACTCTCGATATTACATCCTGGGGTGAATTTGCATGTACTATTGCCAGAGAGCCAGTATGACCACTGCATATTGCCTGGATTAAATCGAGGGCTTCTCCGCTTCTGATTTCACCAATGATTATGCGGTTTGGTCGCATGCGTAGTGAATTTTTAAATAGATCTCTAATAGTCACCTCTCCCCTACCTTCAGTATTAGGGGGTCTTGTCTCTAAGCGAACAATGTGTTCCTGATGTAAACGTAGTTCTGCTGTATCTTCTATTGTTACAATACGCTCATCATTTGGAATATAAGAAGATAGGACATTTAAAGTCGTGGTCTTACCAGCACCGGTTGCGCCAGAGAATATTATGTTTAATTTTGCTCTTATGGCGCTGATTAAAAAATCTGCCATTCTTTGAGTTAGCGAACCCAATCTTACAAGATCCTCGACCTTAGATATCTCCGGAGAGAATTTCCTTATGGTTATAACTGGTCCAACCAAAGATAGTGGCGGCAAAATAATATTGACTCTCGAACCATCGTATAAAGAAAAGTCTACATACGGGCTGGATTCATCAACACGTCTGCCGGTAGCTGAAATAATCTTCTCTATAGTGTATAGAAGATGCTGCTGACTATCAAATTTAATATTTGTCAACTCCATCCTGCCATTACGTTCTACATAAATCTGTCCGGGTCCGTTAACCATAATCTCCGAAATTTGAGGATCTTCAATTAAAGACTTAAGAGGACCTAGGCTTATTAATTCATCCATAATCTCATTTAATAATTTGGCATGCTCTGCAGGGCTTAAGATTATTTCTTTTTGCGCCGCCACCTCTTTAATAATATTATTTATAAATTTATTTAGTTCATTCCCCTTTAATTTTTCTTCTATGGAAGGAAGGTCAAAACGGGAGATTAAGTACTGGCGGACCTCCTCCTTTAGCTTTTTAAGCATAATTTCCTCCACTCTGAGATTAAATTCTCGACAATATCTGACTCTTTGATTTTCTTTATTATTTTACCTTTCTTGAATAATAAGCCGGAATTTTTACCAAACGCGACTCCGAGGTCTGCGTCTTTGGCCTCTCCCGGACCATTGACCATACAACCCATTACCGCCATTTTCAAATGCCTACTTAATAACCGATGGTTCCTGCCTGCCGGCAGGCATGGAATAGTTGGGAGTCTCTTTTCTAAATTAATTACCATCTTCACCAAATCAACCTGACAACGGCCGCAGGTAGGACAACTGATAATCTCTGGACCAAAATGCGCCAAATCCAAAGATTCTAATATCAATTTGGCAGCCCTAACCTCTTGTTCTGGAGCATCAGTCAAAGATACCCTAATTGTATCACCGATTCCTTCAAGAAGTAGCGCACCAATCCCGATAGCGGATTTTACTATCCCCTGCCTGGGAAGCCCGGTCGCAGTTACGCCTAAATGAAATGGGTAATCACAATTCTGGGCTAATTTCCTATAGGCCAAAACAGTATCTCGGACACTCGAACTTTTTAGCGAGACAACAATATTATAAAAACTAAAACCCTCTAATATCTTTATATAGCCCAAGGCGGCATTTACCATAACCCGGAGGGCCGACCTTCTGTCATTATTGGGTAGCGACCCTGAATTTAACCCTACCCTTATGGGAATCTTAGCAGAATTTGCCGCCCGTGCAATCTGGTGTATCTGGTCTTTCTTATAGATATTACCAGGGTTGAGGCGAATCTTATCTATACCGTTATCTATAGCTAAAAGTGCCAGCCGATAGTCAAAATGTATGTCGGCAACTAAAGGAATATGGATGCCGCGTCTTATTTTCTTTATCGCCTTGGCATCCTTATAATCAAAGATTGCGACTCTTACAATCTGACAACCCACTTTTTCTAAACTCTTAATCTGTCTTATGGTGGAAACCGCATCGCAGGTCTTAGTCTTGGTCATGGACTGGATAGCAATGGGACAATTTCCCCCTACCTTTACATCGCCAATCTTAATTTGTCTGGTTTTTCTTCTCGTTATCTGCATTAACGTGTCCAAAATTTAAGCACCTTTTCAAATACGCCAAATCTTACCAGATCGTTATAGAATATAAAGATTGCTAAAAGAATCAATAAACTTAAACCGAACTGGCTAATTGCGTCTTCAATTTTTTGGCTAAAACGCTTGCCTCGGATTCTTTCGACCAATAATAAAAATATATGCCCGCCGTCTAAGACCGGCAGAGGAAATAGATTAAATATAGCCAAGCTCATGCTCAAGATTCCAATTACATTAATCAATACAGATAGACCCAAATGCGCAGCCTCGCTAAGAATACTAAATATCCCCAATGGCCCGGTAACGGATTCTCTCAAAGGAAGACTCCCTGTAATAATATACCATACGCCTCTTAAAGTAAGACCCGTTAAGTCAACCAGCCTCTTTGAGCCTAAAAATAATGAGGCAAACAAGCCGTTTTTTACCTTAATGACTTCTTCCGAAGGCCTAATCCCGATAAGACTAATAGTTATTTCTTTTCCGAATATATTTTTTGTCTTCTGTAACTTTGGATAAATTTTTAATCTAACAGGCAGCTTATTTCTTATAATCAAAAGTTCTACGGGCTCATGTTTCTTATTATGGATGATTTCACTTATTTCGTCCCAGTACTTAACCGGATGAGTATCCACCATAATAATCTTGTCTCCTGCTAAAACGCCTGCGGTCTTGGCGGGGAAATTTTCGATTAACTCTCCTACCTTATTGGTCAAAGTAGGATATCCAATAAAAAACACAACCCAGAAGCAAAAGAATGCCAAGACATAATTCAATAAGGGACCAGCGGCAATAATCTTTGCCCGTTTTCCTGGCGTGAGGGAAAGAAATTCATCTTCTTTATTTTTAAAATCCTCTAAACTATCACCTGCCATCTTTACATAACCGCCCAGAGGAATAAGAGACAGGATATAATCCGTGCCATGCTTGCTTTTCTTGAAAATCTTCGGGCCAAAACCTAAAGAAAATTTCTCAATGCGCACACCCAGTCTTTTGGCAGCAATAAAGTGTCCGAACTCGTGGACAATTATCAAGATACCCAAGGTAATTATAAAAACTAATGTAGAAATCATATCCTTTAATGAACACGTGACTTATGGAACAATAGTGAACATAAGTCACTGTGCAAATAAATCCTTGACATCTTTGATGTCAAGGATCAAATTCAGACAAATAACTTACATCGCACTTCGTGCTCCATAAGTTATGTCTTCATTTGACTCAAAAGAAGCAATCAAATTCTTAGCCTCTTTTCTTGCCCATTGGTCAGAATCCAGAATCTCCTCTAGCCCGGGATTGGCTTTTGGCTTATGCGCCTTTAATACATCTTCTATTACTCTGGGAATACCAGAAAAATTAAGACGATTATTTAAAAACGCATCCACCGCCTCTTCGTTAGCCGCGTTTAAAACTGCCGGTGCAGTTGCCCCCACTTTAGCTGCAGAAAATGAAAGACCGATACAAGGGAATCTCTCAAAATCCACTGCCTCAAAAGTCAAATCTTCTAATCGGTGCATATCAATAGAAAGCCGCTCATTAGGCCATCTTTCTGGGAAACTCAGGGCGTATTGAATAGGCAGCCTCATATCGGTAATGCCTAATTGCGCAATGATTGAACCATCGATAAATTCTACCATAGAATGAACAATGGCCTGCCGGTGTATTATTACTTTTATCTTATCTACATCAACAGAAAATAGATGCATCGCCTCAATGACTTCAAGGCCTTTATTCATCATGGTCGCGGAATCCACGGTTATTTTCTTACCCATTTTCCATCGGGGATGATTTAATACATCCGTGGGTCTGATCTTGTTTAGATCATCGTTACTGTCCAAGAGAGGCCCGCCCGAGGCCGTAAGATAGATATTCTTTAACTCCTTTATGCTGCGGCCTTCTAGGCACTGAAATATTGCACTCTGTTCGCTATCAATAGGCAAGATTTGGCAGGAAAATCTTTTTGCCTCTTTCATGATCACGTCACCGGCCATTACCAATGCCTCTTTATTGGCCAGGGCAATGGTCTTTACGTGCCTGATTGCCTCTAATAAAGGCAGGAGTGCGTTACTAGCACTTATAGCGATTACTATTAAATCTAGACCTTTAACTTGAACAATTTTCTTTATCCCCTCATCGCCAGAGTAAACTTGAGTATCAGCCCCGATCTTTTTCTGTAATTCATTGGCTTTTTCTTGACTGCCTATAGATACTATCTTTGGCCTAAAGGCCTTGATCTGTCTTGAGAGAAGCTCGGTATTGGAATTAGCGCTTAAGGCTACGACCGAAAATTTATCAGGGAAATACGATATCACCTCTAAGGTATTCACCCCAATTGAGCCTGTTGAACCTAATATAGCTATTTTTCTCATATCTGGTCTGAAAAGTAGCGAGTAAAGAGTAGCGAGTAGCGAGATAAAAGATTTCTCTCTCTACTCTCTACTTGCTACTCGCTACTTATTTAAGAATGATACTCATATAAAAATATAATGCCGGTGCCGTAAAAAGCAGGCTATCGATTATATCCAAAGCCCCTCCTAAACCAGGAAATATATTTCCCGCATCCTTGACTTGACAGTCACGCTTAATCAATGACTCGGATAGATCGCCAAATTGTCCAATAATTCCTAAAAAACATCCCAGGCCAGCCAGATGTAAGTACGAAAAAAAAGGCAAAAATATCTTAGAGGCTAATCCTGCCAATATGCTAAAGATAAATCCTCCCAGGGTGCCTTCAATCGATTTCTTGGGACTGATGCGAGGGATTAATGCGTGTCTGCCCCATTTTGTCCCCACGAGAAACGCTCCAATATCCCCTGATTTGGTAATCAAAATAAGACAAGCAAGAATACTACTGCCATATTGAAGATGTCTAATCTTCACTATAAAGCTAAAAAACCAGGAAATATAAAGAATGCCGAATAAAGTCGTAGAAATCCCCGCCACTGCTCCGGTGTTGTCCCTACGCCTAAATTGTAGTAAAAACATAGTAACCAATAATACAACAACAAAGAGTAGCTCCCAGCCCTTGGTTAACTCGAATTTAAAATATATCGATAAAGGGATAATCGCCCCGACAGCTATACCAAAATATTTATAGACATAGATCCCTTTCTTTTCTACCATATCAAAGAATTCAACAAGGGCCGCGATAATAAGTGAGGTCGCGGTCAATGCCAGGAGCCAGCCAATCTCAAGGCTCAAGACAGTTACAATAATTAAAATTAGGGAACTAAATATGCGTTTAGAAAGCATTCTAAATCCTGCCGAATCTTCGGTTTCTATTTTGATATTCGATAATTGCCTCTTCTAAATCTTTCTGGCTAAAATCCGGCCAGAACTTATCCACGAATAAAAGCTCGCAATAAGAAATCTGCCAGAGAAGAAAATTACTAATTCTCTGTTCGCCGCTGGTGCGTATTAAAAGGTCTGGATCCGGCAAATCAGCTGTATATAAAAACTTACAAAAAATATTTTCGTCGATAGACGCCGGGGTTATTCTCTTTTCTAATGCTGCCTCCGCTATATTTTTTGCCGCATTAACTATCTCTGCGCGCCCTCCATAATTTAAGGCAAGATTTACAATAAGACCAGAATTATCCTTGGTCAATTCTTTTGTCTTTTGTATCCTTTTTTGTAAATGCTGTGGTAATCTCTTTAGATCGCCGATACAGCTAAACCTAATATTATTCTTATTCAATTCGGATATATTGCTCTTTAGATAATTATCCAAAGACCTCATCAACATATTGATCTCTTTTTTGGGACGGTCCCAGTTCTCGGTAGAGAAGGCAAAAAAAGTTAAGACCTTAATACCCAAATCAGAAGCTGCCTTGATTATTTCTTTGATTATTTTTATGCCCTGCCGATGCCCTGCCGTGCGAGGTAGACCCCTTTGCTTGGCCCAGCGGCCATTGCCGTCCATGATTATGGCGATATGTTTAGGAATATTGTTATCTAGCATATTAATGCAACTAAAAAAATCAAAAGATTTAAGGGTTAGAAAGGGTCAGTATGGGTTAGAACGGGGTAGTAGGGGTTTCTAAAATTTTACCCCTTTCTTACCCCTTCTATCCCTTGCTACACCCTACTATCCCCTAAACGTGGATTTCATTTCTGATTCTATTGGTGAACTCTATAATCTATCTCAGGGAAAATATTATCCTTGTATTCTATATCGGAAAGCCAATTCTCATCGAGAGAGTCTTGCTTTATATCTTCATAGAGCCGACTAAAACGCAAGATATGCTCCTTGGTCCTTTTTTGGGCGTAGCTAACGTGGGTGCCGGTGGCCATAATAAATGCCCAATCAGAACTCTGGACCAGGAGCAATTCTCTGAGCGCCTGATTTAAGGCACGTTTCTTTAGTCCATCTGCATTAGGATATGATTTAGCCAATTCCGTCATGCGCTCCGATGCCTCGTGAAGATGCCTATATATCCAATCGTTTGTACCTTGCAGCCAAATCTCGCTATATCCCTTCCAACCCCAGCTTGACATCGATGGAGTAATCACCTGGTTGCGTGGAAATAGGGTTAGGTATTCCGGGGCAGTGATCATCTTAATGGTCTTTTGGTCATAATGGATTTTACGAATAAGAAAATCTAACCACTGCGGACCTTCGAACCACCAATGTCCAAATAGCTCAGTATCATACGGAGAAACAATAATGGGGGCTCTGCCCATTAATCCATAAAGATATTCGATTTGTTTTTCTCGATTGAACATAAAATTACCCGCATGTTCTGCCGCCTTTTCAGTTGCCAGATGCGGTATGTAGGGTTCTTTATTATCTGACTTACCTGTAATACGATAATATTTAATGCCTGTATTTATCCTAATTCCGTCGGGATTTATATAAGGTCTTACGTAGTCAAACTCAAGGTCAAAACCGATGTCTCGGTAAAACTCTCTGTAGTGATAATCCCCGGGGTAGCCCTCGATGGAAGACCAGACCTGTTTGGATGATTCCAGGTCCCTGCCAAAGCAGGCAATACCTGATTTAGTATATACGGGGGCAAAGACCCCGAATTTTGGACGGGGTGAGCCGTGCAAAACCCCATGGGCATCGCTGAAGAAATAAATAAGGCCTTCATCTTTTAGTATGGAATCGTCACCCGGACTATATCCGCATTCAGGCAGCCATATTCCCCTGGGCCTTCTGCCGAAAACCTTCTCGTAGTGGGCGCAGGATACCTTCACCTGTGCCTTTACCGAAGGCCTGGTTACTGCCATCAAGGGGAAATAGCCGTGCGTTGCGCCACTTGTTATAATCTCTAATTTTCCTGCATCCTGAAAGTTCTTGAAGGCTGATGCGAGGTTACGTTTATATCTTTCAAATACGTCTCTGGCCTGATAGAAACGATTAAGATACATTATGGCTAAATGATTAAATTCAGGCTGCCAACGAGTCCTGTCTACCTCCTTATGGGCTAATTCAATGAGTCTATTAATGTGCGTCAAATAACGTTCTTGCAGCAGCCCATCAGTAAACATTGAGATAAGCGTCGGAGTCAAAGAGAATGTTAGACGAAAGTCAATTTTCTCGTCCAATAATTTTTCAATTACTGATACCAGGGGAATATAGGTCTCGGTAATGGCTTCAAAAAACCAATCTTCCTCTAGAAAATGTTCGAATTCCGGATGCCTAACAAAGGGAAGATGACCGTGCAATACTAAACAAAGATAACCTTTATGCATTGTCGGTTAATTTGTTAATTGGTGATTTGTTAATTGGATTGTATAACTGGAACTTAGTGCTTACATCGAATATCAGATTATCAGAAGACCAGTAAGTAGGATATCAGAAAATCAGAATATCAGGAATTTTTGGTTTTTACCTGATACCCTGATACATACTACCTAATACTCTGATATACTGATAACCGCTTCAAAAAAGCCTAATAATTTATTAATACAAAGTTAAGATGGAACTTGTCAATTAACCAGTTAACCATTAACTAATTAACTAATTATTTTACTTGGTCTCTTTGGTAACAATGGGGATTATTGTTTTCTCTTCCTCCCCATCGCCGGATTGGGCCTTTACTGGTATAACCTGCTTACCATCAGGCAAAGCAAAACGTAGACTAAACGTACCGTCGCTACGTAATTTAACGGGCCTGCCCTGGACAGTGACTTTTGCATCGGGTTCAGTCGCACCATAAAGGATTAATTCTGTATTGACTACTAACCAAAAACCCTTCTCTTTTAATTCTTTCTTTACTGGGCTGGCCAGAGAAAATAATCCGCCAGAGGCAAATTGTCTCTTTAATAACTCTTTTATGTTTATGGGTTTACGTACCGGAGAACTTCCAAAACCAATGGATAGGCCGTAGAGTCTGGCAAAGATATCATCTGGTATCATCCACTCTTCATCAGTAATCCAGGAGGGGCCATCTAAAGGAGTAAAGGCAACATTTGAACGGACAATAGTAATAAAACGGTCTGGCAGTTTCAGTCCCAAATCTACAATCCAGGATCTACCCGGTCCGCCTACATCTATATACCAATTATTTGCATCAGCCGTTAATTCAATGTCAAAGTAACGATGGGCATTTTTACCGTCAAAGACTATATTAGTGACATCGTATACACGAAGGATAAGTTTTGCCTTAAACCAGGCGTCTTTTAACTGCTGCCTTAATCTATCCATTGCAGAACCAGTAACCTCCCAGTAGGCATGCAGCCACCAGGGGTCTCTGGTCTGCAGAACGATTTTGTCCCTGCCGTAACCTGCGGGTAATTCAGTCATGACCCTTCTGGGCTCTCTGGTTGCAGCCGGACCCATATAAAATTTTGTCTCCTCTACCCTTACCTTTTCCGTGAAAGGTAAATCTTTGCTCTTGTCTTTCTGGCTGACTTTTGCTCCCAGGCCCTTCTTACCAAGAGAAACCTTATAAGTACTTATTTTCTGAAATCCTTTTTTCATTCTCGACCAGAGTTTCTCTTTTTTATTTCCCTGTTTATTGTTCATATTCTACCTCCTCAAATGAGGACATAAGTTATGGAGCTCGTAGAACGACATAACTTATTTGTCCGAATTTGATCCTTGACATCAAAGATGTCAAGGATTTATTTCGGCCATACACTTGACAAGCTTGTCAAGTGTGGCCTTAATAAAAAAGGGGGTTTCTCTCCCCCTCTTATTCATTAAAAATTTCTTCGGGCATTATATTGTGTTTATCTGCTAATACATAGTTCTTTTAAATTTTGTATAATTTAGTCTTAAGAAGCCTCTCGTCTAACGACTCTTTAGCGACTGTTTTAAATCCTCTTCCAGCTTATCCTTAAGCTTTACAGTCTTTTCTAATTCTTCTTTTAATGCCTTTACCACTAATTGCTCTTGGGTTAATTCTTTCTTGGTCGCTTCATAGAGCGTTTTTTCTTCATCTAATAACTTTGAAGCCTCGCCAAGTTTCTTTTGTAAGTCAGCTCTTTCATTAAGTATACCTTGCTGTTGCTCTTCTGTCTGTAGCCGCTGGGCCATTTCGTCCTGGAGTTGTTTTTCTTTCAGCCTCAATTTGGAAGCAAGACTTACCGAAGAGATTAAACAAACAACAACCAATAATACCAAAATTCCTATTACGACATTATTCTTAAGCCAATCCATTATTCCCCCCTTTATCGCGACTGCGGCGTTTAAATTTATTTAAATTATTTCAAATTCTCCTCGGTTGGACGCGGTCCTGCTACTTTTGGAGAAGATTCGCTCTTATAAGTCTTGGGTAATATTACAATCTCAACCCTTCTATTTAGCTGTTTGCCTTCTTTTGTGTCATTTGAAGCAACCGGCTTAAATTCACCATAACCTGTTGCTGAAACACGATTCGGGGCAACCTTCTTCTCATCAACTAAATAATGAAGGACGCTCATTGCCCGGGCAGCGGATAACTCCCAATTGGATTTCCATCCAGAAAATCTTATAGGTACATTATCGGTATGACCTTCAATACCCACCGACATATCCGGAACACTTTCATTCAAAACACGCGCCACTTTATCCAGGATGGGAGTCGCTGAATCCTTGAGCCTTGCCTTTCCAGAATCAAATAATACCTCCTCAACAACAGTAATTACCAAGCCCTTTTCTAGCATCTGGAGGCGCACCTTTTTGTCCGCAATCTCTTGACTTAGTCTTTGCTCAAGAAGGCGCCTGGCTTGACTGAGTTCATCCACCTGACTGCTCAAAGTCTGGATCTTCTCGGTATCAGAACGCCGGCCAGTCTGAAATATGAATGTGCATCCGCTAAAAGCAATACTTATAATAAAGACAAAGATAGCCTTAGAAAAAAGATTTCTTTTTCCTTTCATATCCATCCTCCATGATCATGATTATTAAATTTAACTTAGGTTTGCAAGTATCTAAAATAACATAAGAAGCAACTAAAGTCAAGGACTATTTTGGGCGGTCTTTATCTATTTAAACAGGCTGTACTTAATAATAAAGGCAGAAAATACTATGGAGACCATAGACATAAGTTTAATCAGGATATTTAAGGATGGCCCGGAGGTATCTTTAAATGGGTCTCCTACTGTATCGCCCACTATTGCTGCCTTATGACTGCTTGAGCCTTTGCCACCTAAATTCCCTTCTTCTATGTATTTCTTGGCATTATCCCAGGCACCGCCAGAATTGGCCATCATGATAGCCAGGACAAATCCGGTTACAGTAGCCCCGGCAAGAAGACCAACCTCTGCTTCTATTCCCACCAATATACCTATGCCAATAGGTGCCAGGATTGCCATAAGCGAGGGTAAAATCATCTCCTTTTGGGCAGCAGTAGTAGCAATAGTAACGCAACGCGCGTAATCGGGCTTCGCCTTACCCTCCATAAGTCCAACTATTTCTTTAAATTGCCTACGCACCTCGATAACAATCTTACCCGCAGCCCTACCTACGGCGCGCATCGTCAGGGAACAAAACAAAAATGGAAGCATGCCGCCGATAAATAAGCCGACCAAAAGATTGGGATTAAGCAGGCTTAAGTCTAACTGAATATTTAAATTATTCTGCCTGATATACAATTCCACCTGGTCGCGGTATGCCGCAATCAAGGCCAAGGCAGTTAAGGCTGCGGAACCAATGGCAAAACCCTTGCCAGTTGCGGCAGTAGTATTGCCCAAGGCATCCAGGGCATCGGTCCTTTTTCTTACCTCTGGTTCTAAGCCTGACATTGACGCATTGCCGCCAGCATTATCTGCTACCGGACCATAGGCATCAGTGGCCAAGGTTATCCCTAACGTTGAAAGCATACCCACTGCTGAAATACCCACGCCATAAAGACCTATATTAAAATTAGCTACTCCTCCGGATAAGAAATAACTGGCTAATATAGCAATACCTACAACGACAACCGGTATCATGGTAGACATCATCCCTACGCTCATCCCCGCAATAATAACCGTTGCCGGGCCAGTTATAGAGGCATCCGCAACTGAGCGTGTGGGCTTAAAACCACTGGAGGTATAATACTCCGTAGATAAACCGATTAAGACACCCGCAACCAACCCCGAAAGCACAGACCAGTATATACCTATATGTTGTGCCCCTAAAGTGTATTTCACTAAAAAATAGGAGAATATGGCTACTAAAAATGAACTGGTAAATACGCCCTTTCTTAATGCCCAGAGTAAAACATTCTGACTAGCCTCTTCTCTGCTTTTTACAAAGAATGTGCCTATGATAGAAGAAATTACGCCTACTGCTGCCATGACCATGGGTACAGTTACTCCTGCAATACCTAAACCTGCGGCCACTCCTAAGGCTGATGTCGCTACAATCGAACCCACGTAAGATTCATAGAGGTCAGCGCCCATTCCAGCCACATCACCTACATTGTCGCCCACATTATCCGCAATTGTCGCGGGATTGCGCGGGTCATCTTCGGGAATCCCTGCCTCGACTTTACCTACTAAATCCGCACCCACATCTGCAGCCTTGGTAAATATTCCGCCGCCGACTCTGGCAAAGAGCGCCTGGCTACTTGCACCCATGCCAAAACACAACATCGTCGAGGTAATGGCTGTGATTTTATCCGTGCCTATGGGTAAGGCATGACTTGAATAATACCAATTAAGAAAATAATACCAGATACTTAAATCTAAGAGTCCTAAGCCCACTACAGTCAGGCCCATGACCGCACCGCTGGAAAAAGCAACACGTAGCCCGGAATTTAAACTCTTCATAGCGCAAGCTGCAGTCCGGTTTGAGGAACGCGTAGCAATGCTCATGCCAACAAAACCAGATAGCCCTGAGAAAAAACCGCCGGTCAAGAAGGCAAAAGGCACAAATATTACTAAATATCCTCTCCAAGCCAAACCTAAGAGGATAAAGAAAACAACGATAAAAAATAAACTTACGATAGAATATTGACGCTTAAGATATGCAGCTGCGGCATCAGAAACATATTGGGCAATCTCGATCATCCGGGGACTGCCTTGATCCTGACGTAATATCCAGGTGATTAAATAGACAACGAATAATAATGCTAATATAGAACCGACGGGTGCAAGCCATAATAAATTCATTTCCTAATTGTCTCCTTTCTCATTGAACCTACGGATATAATACCTATCTTTGTCTTTAATAAATCTTCTAGAGTCTGGATATAAAAAATAGCATTTCTTGGTAATTTTTTATAATCCCGAATCCCCGAGGTAGGCTCCTGCCAGCCAGCTAATTTTTTATAGACCGGTTTACAATTATTCAATACTTCTAAATCAACCGGAAAATCACGAAAGATTTTATTTTTGAATTTATAAGCGGTGCAAATTTGAATCTCCTTTAAGGTATCTAAGACATCCAATTTCATAATCGCCAGGGAGCAAACGCCGTTTACCCGGATAGCGAATTTAGCCATGACTGCATCAAACCAGCCGCAGCGCCGGGGTCTGCCGGTAGTAGCTCCGTATTCCTTGCCCAAGCGGCGGATATTTTCCGAGAAACTCTTGCTAAACTCAGTAGGAAAAGGTCCTTCTCCCACGCGGGTGGTATAGGCCTTGACTACACCGACGATCTTATCGATGTTGGTCGGCGCAATACCGCAACCGGTAAAAACACCTCCCACTGTAGCATTGGAAGAAGTAACAAAAGGATAGGTACCGAAATCTATATCTAGGAATGTACCCTGGGCGCCTTCAAAGAGTATGGATTTATTTTTTTTCATTGCCTGATCTAATAATAAAGAGGTATCCGCACAGAATTTCTCCAATCTCTTGCCGTAATTAAGATATTCCCTAAATAAATTCTCAAAGGAAAACCCTGGATGATGAAAAACTTTTTTGAAAATCTCATTTTTCTCTTTGAGATTGTCTTCTAATTTCTGCCTGAATATCCTGGGGTTGTGTAAATCTACCAACCTTATGCCGCAACGAGCAACCTTATCCGCATAACAAGGACCAATGCCGCGACCGGTTGTTCCTATTCGATACCTTCTTTTTGTCTCTCTTAGTTTATCCAGGATGCGGTGGTAAGGGAATATGATATGGCAACTCTGCGAAACTTTAAGATTATTATCTGCCTTAATACCTTGTTTCTTAAGAGTGTTGATCTCTGCCAAAAGTACTTGGGGGTCAACTACAACGCCATTACCTATGACACAAGTCTTACCTTTATGTAATATTCCTGACGGGATAAGATGAAAGATAAATTCTTTTCCATCCACGACGACAGTATGTCCTGCGTTATTGCCGCCCTGATAGCGCACAATAAAATCTGCTTTTTCGGATAAGATATCGATAATCTTACCCTTACCTTCATCTCCCCATTGTAAACCGACAACAACAATATTCATTTTATTAAAGTTCAGAGTGAAATTACTTTAATGTCGAATTTTCTAATGACTAATGACTAATTAATTCCAAATTTTTAAATGTTCCAATGATAAAAATTAAATTAGACATTTAGGCATTTGGACATTTATTCGACATTCGGATTTAGGAATTAGGAATTTACTATTTTGGTATATCATTTGATTTATATTATGGTGACATGGTGAATATCTTGCGCGCAATCTCAGGATTTTTGGCGATAAACTTTAATTCATCATCGGTAAGAGGCTTTTGATTGTGGACATTGGCATAACGCACCAATTCCAGAATCTTGGCGGCTTCGGCATCGTCCTTAAATTCAATCTCCAATTTCTCATAGACGTTTCTAAATCCCTTGATACCGGAATATTCACCGGCAGTAATTTTTCTCCCTGTTTCGATAATCTCCGGCTCGCCCCGGCCTAATTCCTCAAAATCATAGAGTTCATAATTGCGTCTGTCCTTAAGGGCACCGTCGGCATGAATACCGGACTCATGGGCAAAGGCATTAGCGCCGATTCCCGGCTGGTTTATTGGGATTGCTACTCCAAAGGCATAAGAGGCATATTTACAAATCCTCCAGGCGCCTTTTAAATCAATCTTTTCATCTAAAACATATTTATCCTTGAAATCATTGGCGTATTTTATGGCCAGGATGACACTGACTAAATCGGCATTGCCTGCGCGTTCGCCCATGCCATTTACGCAGGTGTTGATATAGGCGTCCACCCCGCTGTCAATGGCAGCCCTTGCTCCGGCGATGGAATTAGCAATAACCAGGCCCAGATCATTGTGTCCGTGAATCTCGATGGGAATCCTTACGGTATCGGCGAGTTCCTTTATCCGCTCATAAATGGTAAACGGACTGTCGCAGCCCAAGGTGTCGCAATAACGAATTCTATCTGCGCCTGCCTCTTTTGCTGCCTTGACAAATTCTACCAGATATTCCATGCGGGTGCGGGAGGCATCCTCGGCATTCACGCCTACACTTTGCGCACCTGATTTTTTTGCCAGTTTCACTGCCTGGGTCATTTCCTCAATAATATTTTTATGGTCGAGCTTACCTTTGAATTTGTGGACAATCATCTGGTCAGAGGTAGAGATGGAAAGATTCAGATGTTTAATCTTGGGCACCAATTTAAAGGTAGTGGTAACGTCTTCTTTGGTTGCCCGCAGCCATCCTCCTAGGCGGATGTGCGAAAGTACGTTTGTTTGCGCCAACTCCAAATTCGCATTTAAGTAACTAGTCTCATGATGGGTAACCGGAAAACCGAATTCCGATTGATACACACCCATCTGATTAAGGTAAAGGTTAATCATCGTCTTTTCTAATTTAGAAAGGCAGATGCGCGAAGTCTGCACGCCGTCGCGATTGGTCACATCGATAATATAAATTTTTGGCTTGTCCATTTTAATACCCCCGGCTTATCCGTTTCTACTAACTTAATTAAAATGTCTAATTCTTCAATGACTAATGCCGAATGAATTCTTAATTATTAAATGACCCAATATCGATATAGGTATTCAAGGACATCTAGGATATCAAGTCAAGCAGGTTATCAACTATATCCAGGAAATCAAGTTATTAACATAAACTCTTTGTGTTATTTCCTTAATACCCTGGTTATCCTTGATATCCACCCTAGACTTGATCCCCTCGATAGCCTTGATATCCTTGGTATCTTTAATTCTTCCTCTTACTTTTTCATAAAGCCTTCTATTTCCTCTAATCTCGTTTCGCTGGAAGCGGTGACTATCTCTTGATTATCCAAAAGTATGCTGGGAAGAGAATAGATATTTAGTTCCTGGGTCAGTTTGATATTTTCTCTCAATAAGGCCTTTGCTTCATCTGACTGTGCGCACTGCTTTGTCTTATCTTTATCAATACCAGGCGCAAGACAACAATCTTCCCACCAGGAACTTTCAAAATTTTGCGCACGGCAAATCAGATAATCCCAGAATTTTTCTGGATAATATTTCTTGACACAGACTCCCCTTAAATACTCCTCAACTTCAGAGACCCCGCCCGGACTTTGGAATTTACTGTTTTCATCCAGGAAGGCAAGAAAATGTAGGTTTGGCCTATTCTTTTTATATTTCTCATCCAGTCCCTTTATCGCCTCTAAAAACTTAGAGATATTCTTTTGTTTTAAACTAACAAATACATCAAAGCTGCCTTTTATCTTTGGCCTGCCCAGAAAAAATGATACACCGCTAAAGGACGGCTTTAATATATAGTAATCTTTTTTTACATCCACTACCTTCTCAATCTGTTTAAAATTTGCTTCTTTTTCTACTGTTTTATTAAAGATAAAAACAGGAAGCATATTTATACCTAAATCTCTGATATAATCGGCTGCTGCCTTGGCATCATCGTCCAGATAAGTAACTTTTAGGCCGGGAAATTTATTTTGTAGATAGAAAATCACTTTTGTTATATCGCAGGTCTTACAAACTTTTGGTTTTATGATGGTCAAGGGAACCTCGCTAGCCTTAACATAGACGCAGCGACTGTCTTTGCCACCAGGGTTTTCACATTTCCCAATAGAATCTTGCTTCCTACAATCAGCGTCTGAAAGGCAGGCTGGTAAAAGAGTGAGTATTTCTGGCGAATCTTTAACCTTACTATCCAAGGGAATTTCGTCAAAATTAATATCAGTTATCTTGGAATCTTTTATTTTAAGTCTGGCTCTACAAAGGCTCCTGGCTTCCCACTTAGGATAAAGAAAGACCACTGGACCAACTTTCTCCATAAGTTCTTGCTTAGGAACATATTTTCCGCTAATAATTATGTCGATTCCGCCAATTTTCTTGGCAATATCTTTATCCTTTTCTTCCCCTAACTGGCTTAAAAGAATAATTAAGTCTATATTCTGTTTTTTTAAACTCTGCACTGTCTTTTGGATGGCTTCTGTCGGGTCCTGGAATTCTAAATTTGACTTTGGCCTGGACTCTAGGCCTGTGGCGGCTAAAATTCCAATCTGGGTTTTATTGATTTTCTTAAGTACAAAGGGTAAAATTTTATTCGAATTTATATTGGAAGAGATAAAAGGAATTTTATATTTTTCTATCGCCCCAAATAAAAAATCATCTCCAAAATTAAATTCTTCATCGCCGATGGCAATAGCATCGTATTTCATTAAACTTAAACCTTCTAGATAAGTCTGGGTGCGCATCTTATCGGATTCTTGACCTCGGGAATTTGTATCAAACAGGCCACCTGCAAATACAGAGCCAGAATCAAGCAACAAAAGGTTGGGCGTAAGTTTACGTAATTCTTGAAGCTTTGTGTATCTCCTGGCTATCCCGCCGTTGGGTGCATAGGGACAATGACAGGGAAAAAGTGCTGCGTGGCTCTGACCGGTGTAGACAATGGTTATATCTTGACCAAATATCTGCCTGGGTAAAAATAAAACCGCTATTGCCAGGACTGCTAATATAATAAGAGAATTTGACCTTTTCATTTAATTCCTCCCTAAGCTATCAACAAAAGTGCCACGCCCAAACAGAAAAAGACAAATGCGGTCAAAAGCTTTATTAAACCCAAATGCCTTTGAGCAAACCCGCTAAACTTTTCCGAACCTACCCCTGCCACACCCAAAATGAATATAATAATTAAAGGAAAAATAAACATAAGATTATAGACCAACAGATAAGTAAATGCTTTTAAATGTAGCCCCTGAGTCTTTAGGACATAGACGATGGTCGGCAGATACAGCTGCCCTGTGCAGATGGATTCTAAAATAGAGACGATAAAGCCGCTTAACAAAGCTGCAGTAATAGCTGCAAAAACTGATTTTCTTACTTTGTGTGTTTGGCCGCGGATATCTGTCTCTTCGCGAATTATTTTCTGAATCTGCTTCTTTACCATTCCGGGAAGTTTGAGTTTTATCTTTTCCGGGTCTTTGGTCCGGGAATAAATGCGCCAATCATACCAACTGATAAACCCTAATACTATGGCCAAAATGCCTGTTGCAATATAGACTATCTTAGAAAGCAGCCTAAAAACCTCCAATTTATGCAAGAATCCAAACAACCCAAACCCTAATAATAAATAAGTTAAAAATACCGCAAAGATGAAACTGGAGCCGGTAATAATCATCTGCTTTTTGCTATATCCGACGAAAGACAAGAATGAAATAAAAAATACCAAGACTGTAAATGCGCAAGGATTTATTCCATCAATAAGGCCGGCGCCAATAACCACGCCCGGGCTAAAAGATTTAAAACGCTCTAATATGGTCTTGGCCTCCCTTAAAACATTAGCCTTAAGCTCTATCCTGACAACTTTATTTTCCGGGTCATTAGTGGAAAGGTAGATAAACTGACTAACAGCACCTGAATAGCCCGTAGAATTAAAACTAAACTTAACCTCTTTTTTCTGGCCAGGTCCTAATTTAAATTCCTTATCATCTTTAATCTGTATGCAACTACAACTGGCCTGAGCAGTTTTAATCACAAGCTCAGAATCGCCTTGGTTCTGGACCAAGAAACTGCCTTCAAAAATCTTGCCCTCTTTTATCTGGCCAAGGTCAATGAGGTTTTTTCCCAGATAGACTTTAGGGCCCGCTGCTAAGGCGAGACCGATACAGAGGAAAAAAAATATTATTAAGATAAGACTAATTTTCTTCATTTATCATATAAAAGCTATTTAAAGTGTTATTTGAACTATGGCCCGAGGTTAAGTCTTGACTTTAAATCCTTTATCTCGGCTTTTAAACTCTCTATCTGCTTCTGTTGTTCTTGAACGCTTTTTACGAGAGGCACGACAAATCCCGAATACTGAAGAGAATACGAACCTTTGTCCGTTTCCGGTTTATTCAAGCCGTAAAACGGCACGCCTATTGCTTCCACTTCCTGGGCGATAAATCCGCTGTGCATTTTTTTTGTCGCGTCGTCTTTCAGTTTAAATTCAACCGGCCGGAGCTTAAGAACGAGGTCAAGCCCGTGCGTATAATCTTTTACATCATATTTTCCACGGCTATCGGAAGGAATTGACCAATCAACCTCGCCCTCAATAATTGTGACATTTGCATTCCCAATACGAACCTTGTTAGAAAGGTCAACGCTCGCGCGGTATCCAATGGCAGTGGCATTTGATAAATTATTAGATGCAACATCCGCATAACTACCAAGAGCGGTGTTGTTATTGCCTGTGGTGTTGGAATAGAGGGCAAAAGTACCAAGAGTGGTGTTGTAATTGCCTGTGGTGTTGGAATAGAAGGCGTAAGGACCAAGAGCGGTGTTGTTATTGCCTGTGGTGTTGAAATAGAGGGCAAAAGGACCAAGAGCGGAGTTGTAATAGCCTGTGGTGTTGGAAAAGAGGGCGTAAATACCAAGAGCGGTGTTGGAAGTGCCTGTGGTGTTGAAATAGAGGGCGTCAGGACCAAGAGCGGTGTTGAAATTGCCTGTGGTGTTGAAATAGAGGGCATTAGGACCAAGAGCGATGTTGGCACCATAGCCTGTGGTGTTGGAAAAGAGGGCGTAAGGACCAAGAGCGATGTTCGTATAGCCTGTGGTGTTGGAAAAGAGGGCAAAATTACCAAGAGCGATGTTCCTATAGCCTGTGGTGTTGGAATAGAGGGCATAAGGACCAAGAGCGGTGTTGTAATAGCCTGTGGTGTTGGAATAACCCGCCTGATATCCCATGAATGTGTTGTCATTTCCTGAATTGCTGTTTCCCGCTTGATAACCGAGGTTGGTGGAATGACGCACATTATCAAAATTAATGAGGTTAGTTACTTGAATAGTGTTGTTTGGGCTGGTTGTCCCAATCCCCACCCTATCGTTATTATCTCTCAGATAAACCTTATTATTCGCATCCTCCCAAGCCCAGGGACCACCACCTACATCAGTCCAATCAGGAGGAACCAAAGAGCCATCACAATATCTTATCCGGTTAGTAGCACTGTCATAATACATTAGACCAATATTGTTTGCATCACAGGTAGGCTGGCTACTAGGAAATAATCTCAGACGCTGATACTCCCCATACGGCGATGGATAATAAGTGGTCAGGGTAATGGACTCAGCCCCCTGACTAAAGGCATTACTGCAAATACACAAACTTACTACAAAAGCACAAAAAAATAAGAGGGTTAAATTATTCCTTTTCATCCTATGCCTCCTTTTCCTCCTTTGTTTTATCTATTACGAGGTTATCTTATCTACACACTATTACATAATTCAAAACAACTAAAAGTAGTGAATAAATTCACAATATTTTATTTATTTTTCAGCATCTCCTGAAGACTTTGAATTTCTTTTTTCAATTGTTCAATTTCTGTTTGCTGGGCCTTTAGTCCCGCCAAAATAAATGTAGTATAATCACCCAGACTCACCGCCTTGCCATCTTTACTGAGAATTTCACGAGGTGAATCCTCTGCAATCACACCGATATGTTGTCTTCCTTCTTCATCGAATAAGAACCGATACTTTACTATTTGCAATTGTCTTATCTTTTTAAGAATGTCTATATAATCTCTATCCCGTAAAGACTCAATATCTTTCTTGAGTTTCCGAGAGCTAAGAAGATTCCAGGCATTGGCTAAGGCAGAGGTTCCGTCTCCATTATTACCTACTTGTAATTTTGCTCCCGGCGTCGTCGTCCCAATGCCCACATTGCCAGAAAAATACCCGTTTCCCACAAAGTAGCCACCCCAATTAGATGCTCCTGCAGAAGCAGTTCCATAAACTGCAAAGTTAGTTCCTGGTCCACTAGCAGAACCAAAAACTCCATATCTTGGGGTTGTGGCATCGCTACAAGCACCTCCCGCTACTCCTGTGCCCTCGGGTGCTGGGAAACAGTCAGGCGAACTAGCTCCATAAATACCAATTTTATTTATTGTGGATGGAGCAGCTACATTAATTCCTTTGTTATTCTCAGGCGGAACTCCACTCACGCCCAACCTACCAGAAATTTGAGCATTACCTACAACATCTAATTTTGTTACAGGGGTAGTCGTACCAATCCCCACATTATCATTAGCATTATCTCTCAGATAAACTCGGTTATTGGTATCCTCCCAGACCCAGGGACCGCCACCGCCTAATTCATTCCAATCCGGGGGAATAAGTGAACCATCACAATATCTTATCTGGTTAGTAGCACTATCATAATACATTAGACCAACATTGTTTGCATCACAGGTAGGCTGGCTACTAGGAAATAATCTCAGACGCTGGTACTCCCCATACGGCGACGGATAATAGGTGGTTAGGGTAATGGATTCAGTCTGGGCATAAGTATCAGAAACCAGAAACCAGAAACCAGAAACCAGAAAAAAAACTAAAATCCCTAATCGTAATTCTTTTATCATCCTTGCCTCCTTTTTATGTATTTAATCGCTGTAATCTATTTTTTTATCGCTGCAATCTAGAAATACTCATAATTTAATCAATTTCACCGATTGAATATGCTGTGCCTTCTTTATCTGCTCAAGCACATCTTGCGGAACAGGACTATCTACATTTAAGACTGAGATTGACTCTTTTCCCGGCGCTAGCCTGCCAAAGGTCATGCCTGCAATATTAATATTATGCTTACCTAAAATAGTACCCAGCTCACCAATTATCCCGGGTTTATCCCAATTGAGAATTACCAGCATATAACCTAAAGGCAAAGCCTCTACATAGAAATCATTAATCTTAACTATGCGGGGCTGGTTATTGGTAAATAAGGTTCCTTGTATTTGAGTCTTGGTTTTATCGGTCTTAAGTTCTATAGAAACCAAGTTTGCAAATTCCTGTATTGAAGAAGACTTTGTCTGGTTTACCTTGATTCCTCTTTCCTTTGCCAGGGCCAGAGAGTTGATATAATTTACAGTATCGCCTAAAATAGGGCTAAGCAGGCCTTTCATTAGTGCCAACGTTAAGGAGCTAAGCTCGTGTTTAATCATCTCTCCGCTAAAACTTATATCGACTTGAGCTATTCTACCTTCGGTTAATTGACTAGCAAGCAGTCCTAATTTTTCTGAAAGATTTATAAAGGGAGATAATACCTT
>Ga0315289_10001273_pt1 | contig 39429 bp, 27 predicted proteins | sample YL17G11_40_MG_FD_203452 | JGI IMG/M metagenome (GOLD analysis project Ga0315289, IMG submission 203452) | Sediment microbial communities from Yellowstone Lake, YNP, Wyoming, USA - YL17G11_40 | ecosystem: Environmental > Aquatic > Freshwater > Lake > Sediment | place: USA: Wyoming | collected... | reverse complement strand
CCTTTCTCAGCTCTCTCTGCATTGAATCGTATCCATCCTTCAAACCCAAGTTTCTTGAAACGCTCATACTCCTTTAGTTTTTCGGGATATTTCTCTAAAGTCCCTGAAAAGTGCTCGCAAGGGAAATCCTTACATTCATAGCAAATCTCTAATCCTCTTTCTCTAGCGCATGGCCGATTTTTGCATGGCACTCCCCCGCCTTGTTTACAAGGTTCTTGACAATAGGCTCCGCTATCTTCTTTGCTGAAATATTCTACTCCTTTTAAGAATTCGTTGAAGTCAAAATCTGGTTTAACGAACTTCGGATTTATAGTCAGCTCATCCGGATAACCTGCAGCTTTTATAACTTCCAAGAATTCTTGAGCAATCTTTGCATAAATTCTTCCTCTGTACATCCCACATGCACCACAGTATATACCGCAATACCCAATCAATTTCTTTGCTTCATTAATGTCGACCATTTTTTACCTCCTTGTTTTGCGAGCATTTCGCCTAACGGCCGCGGACATGCGAAGTGCAAGGCGTACCGAGCATTTGGGTGAGGGCGTAAGCCCGAACCGTATGTCCGCTGTTAAGTGAGTGCGATAGCACCGAGCCAACGAAGTTGGCGAGAGTCATGGACGAAGGGCGCATTTCATTTCACCGTCTCATTCTTTTTACCACATCTTTGAACGATGTTATGTCTCCATTCTTCTCAAACTTTTTGATTGCTTCTTTAACGGATTCAATCAATTCCCTCGGAATAAACTGACACCCATCGAGACCTCTGCAAAGGCGGGTATCAAAGGCACCTTCCAGAGCCTGCTCTCTCAGTTCTTCAAGTTTTTCTAAATCCCCCTCGCTTCTCTTAATCATTTCAAGTTGAATTTGTTGCTTAAATCCGCCGATTTTATCAAGAACACCTTCCTGTTCTTCTGGATCAAAAGTTTCAGCGATTTTTGCCAAGGCAGAAATACCAGCAGGCCCCTCCGCCGTCGTCAATCTTTCTTGGATAGATGGTGCAAGGTTAAGAAGTGTAAGATATTTTCTTATTGTGGATACTGAGACCCCCGTTTCTTTGGCTACTTTATTGTAATCTTTGTATTTCTCATAGATTTTTTGATAAGCTCGTGCTTTATCAATGGGACTCATATCCGCTCTGTGAACATTCTCCACAAGCGATATTATCGTAGCATCTGTATCATCAGTAATATCTCTAATTATTGCGGGGATACTCGTCCATCCTAATTTTTGACACGCAAGGAAACGTCTTTGTCCGGCAATTAGCTCGTAACTTCCATCATCTTGCCTCCTGACGATTATAGGATTGAGCAGGCCTTTCTCTTTAATGCTATTGGCCAAATCCTCGATTCCCGTATCTTCGGTTCCTGCGCTCAAGTCTTTCCTTGTGTTATACTCAGATAATCGTATCTGTCCCAACTTGATCTCTTTTACTTCCATTTCTACCACTTCCATTTAGTTTCTTTTGCAGCATTATACCCATACTCTAATGCTTTTTGTGTCCATTCTTGTGCCGGTTTTCGTGAGGTTATAAAACCGTATAGGTTTTTCAGATATTTAATATCCATTTTGAACGGCACCTTCTTTTCTAAACCCAAATAGTTAATTATTTCATGATCTGGCTTGTTTTCTGCTCTCGTTTTCCTTGTAATTTGGATTATCTCATTTTGTGAGTAGTTAGATTTTTTATATAAATCGACTACACCCTGAACTACACAACCTTGACCACTATGATGTATAAGATTACACATAGGACAAACTACTTCGAGATTATTGTCTTCATTGTTGTTGGGATTACCGTCAATGTGATGCACTATTTGCCATTTTTCAGCTTTAAAGCCGCAATACTGGCAAGTGTAATTATCCCTGTTTAGTATTTTGTGTCGTATTTTTCTCCATTCTTCTTTTGTAATTTTTTCTGGGACGTTGTTATCTCTCCATGTTTCTGGGTTAGCAAATGATGGGGACAATTTTTTCATAATGTCTCGCTCCTTATTCGCCCGAAGTCCACGATTTCACTTAACATGTTATATCCGAACTTTGTTCGCATATCATCTAAATTTTTCATTTGTTGTTTCGATGTCACCTTATTCATATTATATTAGAATCCCTTTTTAACGGGATTTGAACACCAAAATACCGGCATGATAATGATTGACGATTGACGGAAATAAATGATTAACTATTTTTTCTTTTTACGAGGCTTTTTTACGAGACTTATTTTCTTCTTTTTCTGTCTGAGCCCCTACTCTATTGCAATAACTTTCTACTGCTCTTTTATTGTCGAGCATATCTTTATGCAACCACGAAAAGTTTCTCTTTTTAGTCTTTTGTTTACTTTCAGTATCAATTCCACGTGTCATTATTCTTGACATAAGATATAGTTGTATATAACCATTTTTGTAGTTTAAAAAATGCAGGGGAAGGGATTTGAACCCATGATTACCGGTGAAAATATGCGTTTTCTCCTGTTGACGATTGGCAGATAATGATTGGTGATTGTAATTGATAATAAAGAGATGATTTGGTCTTTCTCAATCTACGATTTCATACTTTCTCTCTTCAGTATTTCCTGATTATATACCAAAGACATTTTATTTTAGGTTATTAGAAGGGCACTTCCCAAATAATATGGGTCGTAATTATTTTGACTATAATAATTAATTTTTAGTTTTAACCCCGTGAATCCATATAAAAAGTCAATATCACTTGTATTACGTTGAATCCCATATAGACCTGCTGAAAAAAAGGATACTACTGTTCCACCTTCATCACGTTTTACCGTATTCATAAAACGTAGTGGTTGTAATGTACAAAAACCCCAAATCTCACTTAGAACATATTCTATATACATAATTTGATATACTATGCTCAATAATATCACTGGTATAATTTCTAAACCAAATCCTAATTTATCCCATATTAATGCTAAAAATTGACATATAGTTTTTGGGATAAACGTAATGCTCTTCCAAATAAGTATAAGGCCTAAAACAAACCTTAGAAGGATGGATTTTTCATACCCCCAAGACATATGTGCCGCAACAAGACAAAGGCAATTAATAATCTCTGAATTACTATCTATATTTGAAATAGGTTTTAAAAATTGTTCAATTTTCTGATATCTACCAGTCACTAATCTCTGCGCTTGTTCAACACTCATCCCTTTCGGCAACAAACCATACTTGTTCAACTCCACAACCGCTTCATTGAAGATTGGAACAGCGTCTTCCCTTGTTGTTGTCTGATTCAATCGTGCTCTGAAATCAACAAGATATTGTTCTAGGTTCTGATATTGTTGCCGTGTGAGTTTAACGGTCTGGTTTCCAAATCCTTTGATACCACACGCCTGAGTGGTTACTTCAACAATTTCATTGTCATTGGATGCTTTGACAACACAAAAATTAATACTTGGTGCGATTGTAACACCAACGGATAAAAAAACAAGAACAACGACTATCCCTCCCTTCATTGCACTTCCTTTCATTGACCATCATCTCCCAATATTATATGGTTCAATAGCGGGATTACTGTCAACCAATATCCAAGGAAACATTATCCCAAATGGAAAATTAAAAATCCAAGTCAGGTCTATAATAACTCCACCAAAAATTAATTTCGGAAGAACTCTTGGTTGATACCAATAATTTTGATAAAACTTTGTTTTTGATGGAGAAATAGCAACGGAAAACTCTCCGTCCCAATAAAGAAACGCATTTTTATACGAAAGAAAATTATTCTCATATACATGAGTTCTGGTAGTGAACGATAAATAAAAAGGAGCAATACATTCGGTAAAATTGTTTCTATATATATCTATGTTATCGCCATCCCAAATATCAAGGGCTGTATCATGAAAACAAGTAAATTCGTTATTAAAAATTTTTACATTAGATGCTCGTGATACAATGCCCATTCCTTCATCATCAATAATTCTATTGTGGCTGATAACAAAATTTTTTCCACTACAATAAACACCCCATTTGAGAAAATTTTGAAGAGTAAATCCGCTAATTGTCACATTGTCACTTATTATTTTTATCAATCCACTTCTATAACTATTCTCGATTATTGTTGAATAACTATTTTCCCCTGTGAGGTTAATGGATTTATTAATAATAATATTTTCAATATATGGTGACGAATCATCAAAGACATAGACGGTGTCACCATTACTTGCGTTATCAACAGCATCCTGAATCTTTGAATAATTACCTGGTCCGCTCCCACCAACATATAAGATTTTCCCATTCAATAAAAGAGATGGTTTAACGATATTTTGTGCTGTAGATGGGATGATACCTGTCCCAACGAACAAGAGAATGATTCCAACCGCCAACCATTTCTTATACGATGAATATTTTTTCATCTATTTCCTTTCCCCTATATGAAAATATAGAGCCCTTCGATATTTAAATCTTTGTTAGAATGAATTCACTCCTGATGTACCGGTGAATAGGTGCTCATATTATTTTTATAACACATGGAATATAAAAAAGTGCAGGGGAAGGGATTTGAACCCCCGAACCTCTGCAGGAACAGATCTTGAGTCTGTCGCCGTAGACCAGGCTTGGCTACCCCTGCACGAGCAACACAAGAACAGTTCATTCATAATAAATATTTAGGTTACGACTGTCTTTTAAACCGGAGAGAGGAACAATTAAAATTCAGATATATTTATAAACACCAGAGAGAATTAATATACCTCTTGGGGGAGACCGTATCGCAGAAAAGGAACTGTGGAGCTCACGGCTCGCGTTCGTCATGGCAGCAATCGGCTCTGCCGTCGGACTCGGAAACGTCTGGAGGTTCCCTTATATCGCCTACACCAACGGCGGAGGCGCCTTCCTCATCCCATATTTTGTCGCACTCTTCACCGCAGGCATCCCCCTGCTCATCCTAGAATTTTCTTTTGGACACTGGAGCAGACATGGTGCACCCGGAGCATTTAAAAAAATCGGAAAAAAATGGGAATGGGTCGGCTGGTGGAGCGCACTCGTCCCCATGGTCATCGTCGCCTACTATGTCGTCGTCATGGCATGGTGCTTTTCATACATGATCTATGCCCTTGACCTGCGCTGGGGCATGAACGCAGAACACTTCTTTCTGACCAACTTCCTTGGCGTCACCAGCGGCCCTCTGGACATCGGCGGCTTACGCATACCGGTCCTCCTCAGCCTGATGATCATGTGGTTCTGGGTATTCATCATTCTGTACAAAGGAGTACGCAGGATAGGCAAAGTTGTCCTCATCACGGTCCCGCTCCCCTGGATCCTCCTCATCATTCTCACCATCCGAGGAGTCACGCTTCCCGGAGCAGCCACGGGAATCAGCTATTACCTCACCCCGAACTTCGCTAGACTCACCGACGTCAACGTCTGGCTTGCTGCCTACGGCCAAGTCTTCTTCTCCCTGGGTATCGGACAAGGAATCATGATCACCTACGCTAGCTACCTCAAAAAGAAATCAGATATCTCCAATAACGCTATCATCACCGCGTTCGCTGACACCGGGACCTCGTTTCTTGCAGGTTTCGCGGTGTTCAGCGTCGTCGGTTACCTTGCTGTCTCCCAAGGCATTGGTGTTGACCAGCTCGCCATCGTTGGTCCCTCCCTCGCATTCATCACCTACCCTACCGCGATCTCCCTGTTCCCCTTCGCGGTCGCCCTCTTTGGCATCCTCTTCTACGTTGCCTTGCTCACCTTCGGTATTGATTCCGCGTTCTCCATGATTGAACCCATGACAACAGGAGTACAAAACAAATGGAAAATAACCAAGGAAAAGGCAACAGCACTCATCTGCCTAGCTGGGTTCCTCGCAAGCCTGCTTTTTGCCACAGGCAGCGGACTGTACTGGCTGGATATCATTGATCATTTCATCTCTAGTTTTGGATTAGTACTAGTCGGACTCGTCGAATGCCTGATCCTTGCTTGGGCGTTCCGCGTCGCTGTCTTTCGGGAAAACGCGAATAAAACATCGGACATCCTCATTGGACGATGGTGGGATATGCTCATCAAATATGTTGTACCCTGCATACTTACCTTTTTACTTCTTGCCGCGGTGTACGATAACATCATGAAACCGTACGTGCAGCCATGGTGGGTGGTCATCCTGGGCATCATCCCCTGTTGTGTCATTGTCATCCTAGCATTTGTCTTCATGAAACTCAAAGGAAAAAAGGAGGCTACCGATGAATGAGCTCCCGCTCTCGGCAATACTCATGCTTATCTTCGGCGTCGTAGTCTGTTACGGTGGCGTCGCCTATTTTATCTATCGAGCAATGAAAGGTAGGAAAAAATAATTACCGCTCACGTGGGGGTTTTTTCATCCGGAATATTTTAATGGCAGATACCAATTCGGTACATAAAAAAGGTGGCAAGATAACAATGAGTGAGAATAAATCAATTGGCGTGCTCACCAGCGGTGGTGATGCTCCAGGGATGAATGCGGCGCTCCGCGCTGTCGTACGAACCGGTATCTACCATGGCAACACCCTTTTTGGCATCAAACGCGGGTACCAAGGAATGATCGAAGGGGAAATCCAACAGCTCACTCGATCCTCTGTCAGCAACATCATCAAATATGGCGGAACCGTGATGCAGACAGCGCGATCCGCGGAGTTTCTCACCAAAGAAGGACGAGAAAAAGCTTTCAAAAACCTGAAACGATTCGGCATTGACAATCTCATTGTCATCGGCGGGGACGGATCCTTTCGAGGACTACATGAATTCATCCATGAGTTCCCGGTGCAAGGAATCGGGGTGCCAGGGACTATAGATAACGATCTGTATGGCACTGATTTCACGATTGGTTTTGATACCGCAGTCAACACTGGTCTTGAAGCAATCGATAAAATACGAGACACCGCCTCCTCTCATTCACGACTCTTCATTATCGAGGTCATGGGGCGAACATCAGGATATATCGCCCTCTACACTGGTATCGGTGGCGGTGCAGAAGAAATCCTTATCCCTGAGGCCCCCATGGACATCCAGAAGCTCTGCACGAAGCTAGACACTGATCATAAACGAGGAAAACAAAGCAGTATCATCGTGGTCACTGAAGGAGAAGAAACAGGCGGTGCATTGGAAATTAAAGCAGATATTGAAAAAGTCATTAACTGGGACATCAAAGTCAGCATCCTTGGTCATCTGCAACGCGGGGGAGACCCTAGCGCGTTTGACCGGGTGCTTGCCAGCAGACTTGGATACGAAGCAGTCCTTGCCACGATGAACAACCAATCTGATAAAATGGTAGGCATCGTCAATAAAATAGTGACTCTCACGCCCCTTGAGGAGACCTGGAGCAAGAAAAAAGTCCTTGACCTGACCTATCTTACTATGAACGAGGTCCTTGCGGCACAACCAGCACCATCCATTTCCCTGACCTGTTAGCATAACAAAGCTTAGGACCAAGCGAAATGGAAGGCCATGTATCACAACAGGTGAGTCTTCGATTTTTTAATGAAGGATTACAACGATGCGATAATCCGTTTTTCAAAGGCTGAAAGTCTCTTTGTACAATTCTGTATGACATCAAACGAAAAATCATACTGGACATCCTTCAATATCAAGGGTTCTGGGGCAGCAAGCTGAAAATCTACCCGGTTTTCTGGGTGAGCAAGCGCGGTATGAACCTGGTTTTTCGTAAGTTTTCCAGCCCCTACTTTTTGTAATGCTGATATCATCCGTCGTATCTGATTCCACAGGAATGTCTGTGCATAAAAATCAATGATGAAGAACGTCTCATCCTCCGCGATAATGATGGCATCAATGCTTTGGACAGGGTTCTTTCCTGGTTCTACCCGTGCAAAATTCCTAAAATCATGCTCACCGGTAAATAACGCTGCCGTAGAAAGAACCGCATCAACATCAAGAGTATCTTTCCGGAGATAATACCGGTACTGTCTTTGTTTTGCATACCGGGGATAAAACCCAGAATCTACCTGTTGTTTTCCGTAAATAAAAATATCTGAACGCTCATCTGAGACCTCTGAAAGAATCGCGTCTCCTGCTACAGAAGTATCAAACGCACATACGTTCCCCAGGGCTGAAACCCCACAGTCGGTTCGACTTGCCGTGCGAAAACACGCAGCCTTTGCATCATCGGTAACCCCATGTTTTTTCAATAGTTGAATGAGTTCTCCTTCGATTGTTCTTTGATGGGGTTGGCGTGCATACCCGGAAAAATGTTTCCCGTTATACGCGAACTTCAATGCAAGACGCATCAGAGAAGGTGAATAGCTCCACCCATAAAACTGTTCTGATGCAAACGAAGATAATTCTTTAAAAACCAAGCGGATACAGCACAAGACATCTATGCCACGAAAAAAAGGTATCGAAGAGCAACTCAAAGCAGCACACGCAGAGGTAGGAGATACCATTAAAATCATGCGAAAAGACGAGCAGTACGAAGGAGTACTCATGCCTCATCATGAGTTCAGCGATTCCGATATCATCACCATCAAGCTCAACACCGGATATAACATCGGCGTTGCCGTTGACCATGACACAACAATCACTCTAGTAAACAAACACAAAGCCACTCAGAAACAAATAAAAACAATTCCTCATGACCCCAACAAACCAACGATCTCCATCATTAGTACCGGGGGAACCATTGCCTGTTATATCGAATACCGGACCGGTGCGGTCCACCCTGCGTCATCCGCTGAGGAGCTCGCGTTCTCGGTCCCTGAAATCTTTGACATCTGCAACGTGAAATCCCAGGTCGCCTACCAAATGCTCAGTGAAAACATCGAACCCTGCCACTGGCAGACCCTAGCAGAAAAAATAGCAGAAGAACTCAACCATGGAGCCGCTGGCGTCGTCATCCCCCATGGAACCGACACCCTGGGGTACACTGCTGCAGCGTTATCCTTCCTGCTGAAAAATCTCTCAGGACCGGTTGTTCTCGTTGGAGCGCAACGATCCAGTGACCGACCGTCATCGGATGCTGCGCAGAACCTCATGGCAGCAGCACGGGTCGCAGCAACATCAGACATCGGTGAAGTCGTTATCGTCATGCATGGGGAAATCTCTGATACCGTCTCAACAATACATCGAGGCACCAAGGTGCGAAAACTCCACACCTCCCGGAGAGATGCGTTTAAAACAGTTAACGAAGAGCCATTAGGAACCGTAGAAAACAATGGTATAACCATGAAAGGGTCGTACAGGAAAAAAACAGCAGGACCGGTCATAGTTGATAAAAAAATGGAGGAAGATGTTGCTCTCGTGTATTTCTACCCAGGGATGAAGCCAGAAGACATTCCAAAAAAGAAAGGCCTTGTCCTTGTAGGAACAGGCCTTGGTCATGTATCTATAAAACTCATGCCGAGAATAACTCATCTCATTAAGGAAGGAACCACCATCGTCATGACCTCTCAGTGTCTCTTCGGTCGCGTCAACATGCGTGTGTATTCCGCTGGACGAGACCTTCTTACTGCAGGAGTGATCTCTGGAGAGGATATGCTCCCGGAAACCGCGTTTGTGAAACTCATGTGGACCCTTGGACAAACGAAAAACAAAGAAGAAAGAGAAAAACTCATGCTATCGAACATCGCAGGCGAAATATCAGAGCGGATAAAAAGCGATGCATTTCTCTAAGCAAAAGAAGGACCTAGGAGGTTTTTTCAGGGAATAAAAAAACCTGACCCTCCAGTTTTACGGTTTTTATCATAGGAGACTCGACCGACATGGTTTTTGGTTTTCGTATCTCTATCGTCGCATAGGTTTTCGGGTCCATGAGTTGAAGTTCTGTTTTTGACTGACTGACGACGATCATTTCTTTGACGAGCTCCAGGCCACCAACTATCTTTGAAGGCTGAATGTGTTTTCCTTCGATCACTTTTTCTTCCCAGTTCGACAAGGCTATCGCTCGAACTTTCGTCCCATGAAGTGATGAGATATAAAAAAAGGTGTCACCTAAGGAAAAAAAATCTCCTTTTCGATATGAGGGTATTCGAACAAGATAGGTCATACGATACACCTGTCTGCTGTCTTTCATCCCGGCAGCGGATGCTGATTGTTTAAAAACACCACCAAATTGCTCCTGGATTTTTTTTGCTATCGTAAGCGCGGTTCCTTTCTCGCTGAGGAAAAAATCAAGGCCTTGGCGGTTTTCATCGATATCCGTGATAAATAACCCTCGTTTGCCGCCGTCCTGGAACTGACCAACAAGGTTTTCAACAGCACTGCGAAGGATGCCTAGCTCCGTATTCGACAGGGTGCGCTGCTCTGCTCTGATCTGAAGAATCGCCTCGAAATACCCCCCTGCCTCTCGAGAACAAATCTCGCAGGTGCTGCGTCGTATCCGCACCGTAAGCGGATGCTGCTCCGTTATCTGCTGATGTTCAAGGAAACCTGAGATAAAAACCCTACAAGCAAACATTTTATCTTGCTGTTTGCACTCGCTTTCAATGGTGGCGGATTTCAGCTCCGGGTTGATACGAAACGCGTCTTTGACGTAACGTCTCAGGATTTCAGGAAAGGATTCTTGCAGCCATGTGTTTTTATATTTATACGCTGAACAGCGTGGGCACATCGTGATATCGAGGATTGCAGGTCCTTTCGAAAACTGGGTGTGTTTTTGATAGCAGCTGAGGCAGACACCGTTCTTGAAGATAGGTTCTTCTTTACCGCATTCCACGCAGAACATCTTGTCGCTCCATTTCCTTAGGTTTTTTGAGTGAGATAAAACAATCCTATTATTAATATTGTTTATGAGCATGAGGTGGATATCCGTTCTTCTCAACACAACAAGAAAGACTATTTCTCCTGCTGAACAGAGATGTTCGGACAAGAACGCGACAGATGTGCGTCTTTAGGTCTTCAGAAGCTCAACTATGGATACCCGCCTACTTGGAGACTTGGGTCACCAAGAAGCAGGAATTCTTCTAGGGTGAAACAGTCCTTTCCAAGGTAGTTTAAATAATCATTTTGCGATTGTGTCAGCATCTGTGAAACAGTAACATTCTCTTCGTACGCTTTAAAGAAATGGACAGCGAGATACCCTGCTCCAAGTTGATCTAGATATGAGTATGCGACTTGTGTTGCTCCGATTGTTGCGATCGCGCCTCCGAAGGGTTTTTTTATGCAGTACCATGCAAAACAGGGGAACATCCAAGAACCTTGAACAGGGAATTTCGTTACAATATCTCTGATGTTCTGAGGCAGATACGCAAGTAATTGAGTAACATTAAAATCAAGTTTTGCGGTGAGACAGGCGTCAAAGAAGATAATAGGAAGCTTGTTTCGGTTGATAAGGCCAAAAAGATGATAGGTGTAGTACGACACCCAGCTTTCATTGCGTGGAGGATGGGTACCTAATCCGATCTCGAATCCATGGCCTGAGTAGTCGATAAATCCGACTCCTTTGTTAATCTCCTGGTTTACTGCTTTGGCGTTAAACGTATTTGTTGAGGTCCAGAGTCTAAGAGGTGTGAACCCAGGCATGTTTTGAGCAACGATATCGTTCGTTATCTCACCTTCGTATATGTCATCCTCATCAGGGAATGTGTCGCCACCGCAAAGGAGTAGTTGGTGAAACCAGCCTGCCCCGTAGGTTTTTTCTTCGTAGTTGATAATCTTATTAACGACGGTTGCTACTTCAAATTGGTTATGGCATGCTAACCGTCCGAGTTTGACGTCTGGGTAGAGATCAACGTCATCGAAATACTCTTCCCCAAAAATATTATTACCGTTGGTATCCCAACTGCAGAACGCTGCACTGTCATCGTAAATATCTGCATAATACAAATCAGAGAGTAATTGAAACATTGGGTCATCTGGATAGAGAATGATCTTCCGTATCGGGAGTATCTCGATACTTCCAACCAATAAGATATAGGTGACATTCCAGGTATCAAGGGCATGTTTAATGAAATATTTGATCTGTTCAGCGTTGTCCCTTCCAGGATATTCTCCATATATTTCTTCCACAGTAACAAGTGTCGTGTTGATACTGTGACTGTTCTTATGGTCAACCAATTTCTGGAGAACGCGAGAGAATTTCTCTGGTGTGATGATCACGAGATCATAGGTAGGAGAACCAAAAGGAGCTGAAGCACCCGCAGGTTCTCTGTAGGTGATACGGACATGCATCTTTTCAACATAATGAAGTATGTGTTCTGCAGGGTTGTATTGTACTGAATAAAGATGGAGCGCAACATGGAGGACATGATCACCATTTTTATTGATACCAGAGCCTTTGGTGTACTTGTACCATTTAGAGAGCCCAGCGCTCTTGCTGACCTCTTTGTTGAAATACTTTTCAGGCACATCATTTCTCTCACTAAGCCACTGCGGTGAAGGAACAGGTTTCACGTCCTTCGGAACACGTATGGTCTTGATTTCAACGGGTGTGATCTTGATATCAGTAATTGTTGTTCCAAAGGGGAATTCAAAGGTTTTTGTCCATACAGGTAACTGAGGATTTCCCGGGGTTGTCGTAAAAGAATTTACGCCTTTCACAAGAACTACTGAATATTGCCCATCGTCTTCCAAAACAGGAGCCGGGAATTCTTGATCAAACTCTATGACTGTCGACCACGTCTGAGAGTAATTATCGTGAGCTACCGCAGGGGAAATGCTTGATATCACACCAAGTATAATAAAAACAGTAAGCGCCTTTAGGGTAAGTATTTTCTTACAACCAATCTTGTTCATATTTTTCCTCCCGAATTTGTTTCTTTACTAGATATAGTTATGGAGAGGTTTTATTTAAATTTTTTTAAGGAGAAATTTTGTAACATTTGTTATATCAGCTTTGTTGAGTTACATAGACTCCATACATGATCAAAATAGCGCCCAGAAGGAAAAACACCGTAAGTGACGCTCCTAGTAAAAAAGACATCAGAATCGTAAAGAGAGGTATAAAATTAAGGAATACAGCTGCTTTGCTCGCATCGGTGTGTTTCAACGCGTAATACCAACCTAGGTACCCAAAGATAGAACAGATCAGTGCAAGGTAGAGGACCGCAAGCCATCCATTCAGGGATGTCTGGAGAAGAACAGGAACGATATGGAAAGCAACAAAGGGGAGATACAAGACCGTTCCAAAGGCAAACGCGTACGTCGTGATAACCAACCCGTCATAGGTTTTCAACAGTCGTTTTCCCACAAAAGAGTAGAGTGCCCAGCAGAGCGCAGACAGCAACATCAGGATGCAGCCGATAATAAAAAGGTTGGAAAACGCAAGCTCCTGCTTTGACATATCGGAAAACATGATGACGAAAACGCCGATGAAGGAGAGAGCAATGCCTGCTATCCTTTTTTTCGTGAGCGCCTCATGGAGGAACATCCCAGAGAGTATCGCAATGAAAATCACATTCGTGTTAATGAGCACGGAAGCGGTTGAAGCATCCGTATAGTCAATGCCAATGAACTGGAATAAATAAAGAAAGGTGACGCCAGTCAACCCAAGAACAACTAGCCAGGGTAATTCTTTTTTCGGGAGGCGAAGCGGTTTTTTTCTGAGCAAAGCAATAAGGATCAAGAGTGGGGTTGCAACGAGAAATCGAAGAAACCCTAGGTCAACAGGGTTAATTTCCTGTGTTGCGATATCCACGACAATAAACGACCCTGCCCAGACAAATGAAATGAGAATAAGAAGAAAAGCGATGAGCAGCTTTCTCTCCATGCGCACCGGTAAACAGTGATGTTGTTATTAAACGATATCTTTTTTTTCATCACGAAAAAACCCAAACAACTTTGGTTTGGATAAGGCCTGTACAGAACCATGGTACTTGGTGTACAACAAGACGCTTTAAAGAAAACAGACAAAAGAGATGCTGAGGATTGAGTAAAAATGATGATTGTTGGACAAGTTTCAAACGCTGAAGAAGCAAAAGAAGTCGAATTCATCGCGAAATCCTTTGTCGTCGCAAACCGGATACGCACACTCGCCCTGCAACTCAGAGAGGTGTAAGCAAATGATTCAAAAGAAAAAGAAGAAGAAATTCGTTCCCACTGACATCCCGATTATCTGGGTCAACATCGTAGAAGCATACAGCAACGATAGCACTGCTGCTCTATGATTTCAGCACACCTATAGGTTTTTTAGGATTTTTTTTTGCAGTACCCTTACTCTTTTTATCCTGAGAAGGGGTGCTCTCATCATCGATTTTCTTACCGCTCTCCAACGTTCCCTCAGGTAACCCTTCGTCAGCTAACATGTCATACTCAACCTTGTATTCACCAGGGTCTCCTTCAGAGAACTTAAAGCCTTTCTCACGGCACAGAGCAATCATCGGATAGTTGTCTTTCAGGACGACGCCTGCTATCTTCGCAAGATTTTTATCCTTCCCGATTTCAATGAGGTAGTCTAGGAACTCAGAGCCAAGGCCCTGCCGCTGCCATTCATCGGTAACGACAAGAGCGAACTCTGCTTCATCTTTTTGGACAGGGGTGGCGATGAGCCGAGCCACTCCAAGAAGCCGTTTCTTTCCCGGCTCCTGCACTTCAGCGACAATTCCTATCTCCCTATCATAATCGATGTTGCAGAACCGAGTACGGACTTCATGCGGGGTATCCTTGATAATGCGGAAGAACCGGAACCGGACGGTCTCTTCGGAGAACGTCTTAAACATCTCCAGCCACATGTTTTCATCCTCAGGTTTAATCGGCCGGAGAAGAACACTCATTCCATCCTTGAGGGTGATCTGCTTCATATATTTCGTCGGATAGGGAGTAATAATCAGATGCGGGTGTTTCTCAGGTTCAGGGTCCAGGATAATGCGTGCGTCAACCGCGATGAGATCATTGCCCTGCGGGATCAACGGGTTAATGTCCACTTCTTTAATCTCTGGGTGATCAATGAGCATCTGAGAAAACTTAACCATGGTTTCTTCCACATGTTTCATATCAACCGGGGGGACGTTTCTGAACCCTTTCAGCAACTCATATGCCTTTGTCTTTTCGATAATCCGCTCCGCCAACACCTGGTTTAACGGCGGGAACCCGATCGCCCGATCCTTGAACAACTCCGTGTAAATCCCGCCTAACCCGAAGAGAATCACCGAACCGAACACCGGGTCCTTTTTTGAGCCTAAAATCAGCTCATACCCGTAGTTATTCACCTGTTTCTGAATGGTGACGCCAAGGATTTGTGCATTGGGGACTTTTTCTTTGGCACGCTTCGTCATTTCGCGGAATGTTTTTTTGACATCATCGCCACAGCGTAAATCAAGCACCACCCCGCCAACATCACTCTTATGAGAGATCTGCGGGGAAAGGATTTTCATGACCACAGGATACCCAAGTTTTTCTGCGGCTTTGGCTGCTTTGTCTTCCGTTTCTGCAATCACCGGTGTGGTTGTTGTAATCCCATAGAGCTCCAGGAATGTTTTTGCTTCATTTTCATTGAGCATCGTTCGGTTTTCTTTTGCTGCTGTATCAAGGATTTTCTTAATGATTTCTGTATGCGCAGGTGTGCTAATGTTCAACTCCTCAGGAGTCTCGTACAGTTGTCCTAAATGCCGCTCATAATGATAAAGATACATATAGGATTCAACCGCTTCATCAGGTGATGCGTACGTTGGGATGTTATTTCGATTAAGGATCTCCCGGGCTTGATACACACTGGCTTCACCGATAAACGAGGTGAGAATCGGTTTGGTTGTTTTTCTGGCGATATCAACAAGACGGTCTGCAAGCTTCTGCGGATCAGCCATGACCTGCGGGACACATAAAATCAACAACCCATCAATGTTTTTATCCTCAAGGCAAATCTCAATTGCTTTCTGATACCGCTCATCATCACCATCTCCTATGATGTCCACCGGGTTGGCATGACTCCAATGGGATGGCAGCACTGTATTGAGTTTTTCCATGGTTTCTGCAGATAAGGGAGAAAGCTTCCCGCCTTTCTCAATAATCGAGTCTGTCGCAAGAACACCAGGTCCTCCTGCGTTAGTGATAATCGCAATGTTCGGCCCCATAGGACGCGGCTGCTTGGCAAGAATCGAGGAGCAGTTGAATAAATCCATGATATTCATGACGCGGACAACACCAGACCTGCGGAACGCTGCCTCATAAATAGCATCCTCACCAGCAAGAGCACCAGTATGGGATGCTGCTGCTTTTGCGCCTTCCTTGAATCGCCCGGATTTAATCACAATAATTGGTTTTGCTCGCGCAAACCCTTTGGTCGCACTCATGAACTTGCGTGCATTGGTAATCGACTCGATATACAGTACGATGCTACGAGTGTGAATATCCATCCCGAAATAATCAATCAAATCACCAAAATCAACATCAAGCATCGAACCAACAGAGACAAATGAGGAAAAACCGACTTTTGCTGCTGCAGCCCAATCCAGGATAGCGCCACAGACCGCACCACTCTGAGAAAGCAGGGCAATACTTCCTTTCTCAGGCATCGAGCCGGCAAATGTCGCATTCAAATTCAGATAAGGCATGATGAATCCGACACAGTTCGGACCAACAATCTGCAACCCATATTGTTTCTTCAACTCCAGCAGTCGCTGTTCACGGGCGACCCCTTCAGGACCTATTTCTTTAAACCCAGCGGAGATAATCAAAATCCCTTTAATACCGCGTTTCCCACACTGCTCCACCACCTCAACAACAACGTTAGCTGGTGTACAAATAACCGCAAGATCAACAACCTTTGGAACTTCATTAATCGACGGGTACGCTTGAACTCCTTGAACGCTCTCACGTTTTGTATTTACCGGGTACACGACACCATCATATCCATGACCAATGAGATTTCGAAAAATCCGATACCCTGCTGAACCAACGGTTTCGCTTGCACCAATCACAGCGATACTTTTCGGTTTGAAAATTTTATCGAGATTTGCACCATTCATTGTGTTTCCCTCCATATAAGAAGTTATAAAGCACCGAAGCCACGAAAGTAGAACACATTATATAAGGGTATCGACCCGCAGTATTTTTTTCATCAAATAAATAAGAAAAAGAAGGCAGGTTATCAAAGATTAGAAACAGTCTTTACCATGCCTTTATGCGAATACAATGTTTGTTACATCCTAAGTTTTCTCTATGCCTTCCGCATGCTGCTCTGCCATCGCCTTATACATTTTATAACGAGCAACAATATTTTCCTCAAGAGCTTTATGCAGTCGTTCTGCCTCGCCAGGGAACGTTTTTGTCAACGCCGCGTAACGGACCTCACCCATGAGGAAATCATGAATCGACCCGTTCGGTTCACCAGAATCAAGCTGGAACGGGTTTTTCCCTTCCGCAGCAAGACGAGGATCATACCGATACAGCGGCCAGTACCCTGATTCCACCGCGCATTTTTCTTCTTCCTGGGTTTTCCCCATCCCTGCTTTAATCCCATGATTAATACAGGGCGCGTACGCGATGATCAACGACGGGCCATGATACGATTCCGCTTCCTTGATTGCTTTCATGAACTGATTCTTATTAGCACCCATAGAAACAGAAGCGACGTACACATACCCATAGCTCATCGCAATCAGACCAAGATCTTTTTTCTTTGTTTTCTTCCCTGATTCAGCAAACTTTGCTATAGAGCCCATCGGTGTCGCCTTGGAGGACTGCCCGCCCGTGTTCGAATATAGCTCCGTGTCGAACACCAGGATGTTGATATCCTCATTCATCGCAATCACATGATCAAGACCGCCGTATCCGATATCATACGCCCAGCCGTCACCACCAACTGCCCAAATCGATTTCTTCGTCAGCATATCCCGGGACTCCCAGATCTCATTGAGCAACGAACCCGCATGATTCTTTTCTAACAACGTCTTGATTTTATCACCATAGAGCTTCGATTGCTCAGCATCATACACATGGTCTAACCATCCTGCGAACGCTTCTTTTAGCTCCCCAGAGGTTTTTTCAAGTCCCTGAGTGATAAGATCAGCGAGCTTCTCTCGTCGTTGGACGGTTGCAAGCATCATTCCAAATCCGTATTCCGCGTTATCCTCAAACAACGAGTTTGCCCACGCGGGACCAAAACCTTTTTCGTTTGTCGTAAACGGAACAGAGGGTGCTGACCCGCCCCAGATGGAGGAGCACCCGGTCGCATTGGCAATGATCATTCGATCACCAAACAGCTGCGTAATTGTCTTCAGATATGGTGTTTCCCCACAGCCGGCACATGCCCCAGAAAACTCAAGTAACGGCCGCTGGAACTGCGAGCCTTTCACTGAAGAGGTATCAAACCCACCAGACCTGACAGGAATCGTCTCAGCATATTGCTGGAGAGGAACCTGGGTATCATTCTGTGTCGCTAACGGTTTCATCACGAGAGCTTTTTCTTTAGCAGGGCAGATATCAGCACAGTTCCCACACCCCATACAATCCTCTGTATATACTTGGATGCGGAACAATAATCCTTCTGCTTCTTTTCCTACTGCTTTTTTTGCGATAAAACCTTTCGGTGCTTTACCTAGTTCGTCCTGTGTCACAAGAACCGGCCTGATCGCTGCATGCGGACAGACCATGGCACATTGATTACACTGGATACATTTCTCCATGAGCCATTCAGGAACATTAATGGCAACCCCACGTTTCTCATATTTCGTGGTTCCCGAGGGGAAGATACCAGCAGGAGTAAACGCACTCACCGGGAGTTTATCTCCTTGTTGCGCCAGCATCGGCCGCATCACCTTAGAAACAAATTCTGGTTCATTTCGTGCAACCGGTTTTTCTGGTTGCAACGACTTCCAGGAAGAAGGATATTTTATTTCTTGTAATCCTTGAGACGCCTCATCAACCGCTTTCCAGTTCATCTCGATGATATCCTGTCCTTTCTTCCCATAGGTTTTCGCGATAGCATCCTTCAAATAGTTCATGGCATCAGTAATAGGCAGAACATTGGAGAGTTTGAAAAACACGGTCTGCATCACCATGTTAATCCGACCGCCTAATCCGATTTCTTCAGCGATTTTTACCGCATCGATATTGTAGAACTTCAGGTTCTTCTGCGCAATCGTACGTTTCAACGAGTTCGGTAACTGTTTTTCCATCTCCTGAAGACTCCAGGGGGAGTTCAGAACAAAAGTACCACCCTCACGGATGCCCTCCAGCAGATCATATTTATCCACATACGAGGGCTGGTGACAGGCGATGTAATCAGCTTTTTCAATGAGATACGAAGAGTGAATCGGTGATTTCCCAAAGCGCAGATGCGACATGGTAACCCCACCGGACTTCTTCGAGTCGTACGCAAAATATCCTTGCACATACAAGGGGGTGTTATCTCCGATGATTTTAATGGCATCTTTGTTGGCACCAACAGTTCCATCAGACCCCATCCCCCAGAATTTACATCGGATAAGACCTTCTGGTGCCGTATCAATTTGTTCGCCTAACTGAAGTGAAGTATGGGTGACATCATCCTCAATACCAACGGTGAAATGATTCTTCGGAGAAGTACTCTTCAGGTTATCAAACACTGCTTTTGCCATAGTCGGAGTAAAATCCTTTGACCCGAGTCCATAACGACCGCCAATAATCAAAGGATGCATATTCCGATCATGCAGCACACTGCAGATATCAAGATACAATGGTTCACCAAACGCGGTAGCTTCTTTTGTTCGATCAAGCACCGCTATCTTCTTTACTGTTTTAGGTAATACTTTCATGAAATGATCAGCAGAAAAAGGCCGGAACAACCGTACTTTAATTAACCCGACCTTCTCACCTTTTTTATTCAGGTACCCAACGGTTTCCTCAACGATTTCACAACCTGAACCCATCATAATGACAACACGGTCAGCATCAGGCGCACCAACATAATCAAACAAATGATACTGTCGCCCAGTCAATGCGGTTACCTTTTTCATTTCATCTTCAACAATACCAGGTATTTGCTGGTAGAACGTATTTGCCGCCTCCGTGACCTGAAAATAAATATCAGGGTTTTGAGCAGTCCCGCGTTGATGCGGATGCTCAGGATTCAACCCATGTTGGCGGTGTTTTTTAATTGCATCCCAGTTTACGAGTTTTGCGATATCCTCATAGTCGATCACCTCGATTTTCTGAATTTCATGAGAGGTGCGGAATCCATCAAAGAAATGTAAAAACGGAACACTAGCTCGAAGCGTGGAAAGATGCGCGACTAACGCAAAATCCATGACTTCTTGCACTGAATTGGAAGAAAGGATCGCAAACCCAGTCGCTCGGGTTGCCATGACATCTTGATGATCACCAAAAATGGAGAGAGCTTGACCAGCGAGTGCACGACCAGAAACATGGAACACACAAGGCATGAGCTCACCAGCGATCTTATACATATTCGGGATCATCAGCAACAAACCCTGAGAACACGTAAACGTCGTCGCACACGCACCAGCGCTCAGTGCACCGTGTACCGCGCCAGCAGCACCACCTTCGGATTGCATCTCTTGAACCTTTAAAACTTGGTCGAAAATGTTTTTCCTTCCATGAGCAGCCCATGCATCCACTTCTTCACCCATCGGGGATGATGGGGTGATTGGATAGATTGCCGCGACATCGCTAAACGCGTACGCGATATGAGCAGCAGCTGAGTTTCCATCAATACTTTTCATCATAACTTTCTCCTTGTTTTTTTTAGTTTCCATCATGGTTTGTTGGTTGTTCATGAAAAACACCTCATGAGAAGATACTTCTTTATTCTCATATTTTTCCATACGTTGAATTGAAGACCAACTAACCGGTATCCGAGCGCGATAGATAAATATTTGGTTATTACCTCTGTAACAGGAGATATGGTCTACAGGTTCCAATACTCACTCAAAACACTTTTCAGTTCATGGACCGCTTGTTCAACCTCAGCGGTATTTGTATCAGGAATCTCTGATTCCTCAAGGTACTCCTTTGTACCAAGCAGCCCACAGATGATATTATAATATGATTTAATACAGGCGACACTGTTATATCCACCGCCGAGGAGCACCAGAAGTTTCTTACAGGTCTCATGGGAGAGCTCTGACATACGTTGTGCAAGATGATAATACGTCTGATACGTCAGATTCAGATCAGCGAGCGGGTCTGCATGATGCGTATCAACACCGGATTGATACACAATGATCTCAGGCTTGAACTGTCTGGTGATTGGTGGAACAATTTCTTCAAACGCCTTCAAATAACTTGCTCCGCCAGTCCCTGGAGGGAATGGGAGGTTGATCGTGTATCCTGCTGCTTCTTCCCGTCCGATCATCTCTAGGCCACCGGTCCCAGGATACAACGTGCGTCCATCCTGATGAAACGAGAGGTTGAGAACCGTTTGATCATCAAAATAGATATCCTGGGTGCCGTTCCCGTGATGCACATCAAGGTCAATGATCAGAAACCGTTTCAGCTTTTGTTTTTCCCGGAGATATTCAATGGTGACCGCGATATCATTAAAGAAACAAAACCCTGAGGAGTGCCCCCTGCTTGCGTGATGAAAACCGCCAAGAGGATTGACTGCGCATTCGAATCCCTCAAACAGTTTTTCCCCGGCACACATGCTCCCTCCCGTAGCAAGACTTGCGACATCGAAGATGCCGACAGGCGCAGGCGTATCAGCTGACAGCCACCCACCGGTTTTACTGAGCTGTTTCACATGATCTACATAACCTTTTTCATGAACCCGAAGAAGGTCTTCCTCACTTGCTTTTTTCGGGGTAAATTGCTGAAACTCTGAAAGAAGACCTTTCTCTTTTAAAAACCGTAGGGTGTTCTTTGGTTTATCACCAATGAGCGGATGATCGGTCCCTAGGTCATACTTGTTGTAATCCTCATGATACACCATTGCGCGTTTCATAGTGAATCGATAGGAAAATAGAAATCTGCGTAAAAAGGTTCCCGTCTCTAAAGAAGTATAGTTAAGCACATATATCTGTTCAGTATTTACATCCCACACATCAATCATCTTAACAGATATTTCAGGTCTCTTCATCAACAACGCATGACGAGTCATGAAGGGAGGCAATCACGTTCCTGTCCTATCATGGTGACCATCCTATGAGTACGGAAAAAAAGAAAAAAGAATCAGGCAAGAAACTCCAACTCGCGCTGTATTGGGCTGCAAGTTGTGGCGGCTGTGAAATCGGGATGCTTGATATCGATGAGAAAATACTCGATGTCACCGCTGCCGCTGATATCGTGTTTTGGCCGGTGGCAATTGATACAAAGTATAAAGATGTCGAGGCATTAGAAGATAACAGTATTGACGTGTGTTTTTTCAATGGCGGTATCCGCAACTCAGAACAAGAGCATCTGGCAAAACTCCTTCGGAAGAAATCAAAGCTCCTGATCTCGTTCGGTGCATGTGCGGTGAGTGGTGGGGTCCCTGGTCTTGCGAATCTTGCGAATCGTGAGGAAGTCTTTAAAACAGCGTACCTCGAGAACCCTTCAACAGAAAACCCAGATAAAACCCTTCCTCAACCATCGACAAAGGTCAGAGAAGGAGAACTGAGTCTCCCTGAATTTTATGATACAGTCAAACCTCTTGATCAGGTCGTCGAGGTTGATTACTACATCCCTGGTTGTCCGCCACCACCCTGGTTGATCCTTGATGCGTTCAACGCAATCGTGGAACACAAGCTTCCCGCGAAAGGCTCAGTCCTTGCGCCACTTAAATCAGTGTGCGATGAATGCCGATTTAAACTATCAGAAAAGAAAATCAACACCGTCAAACGCATCTACGAGCTGGAAAAAATCGAGGAGAAATGTTTCCTTGAGCAAAGCGTCATTTGCATGGGCCCTGCGACTCGTGCAGGATGTCGAGGCAGGTGTATGGAGGGAAACATGCCGTGCACTGGATGTGGGGGAATCCTCCCTAACGCCATGGATCAGGGAGCAAGTATGATTTCTGCGCTTGCATCAATCCTTGGTATTGAGGGTGAACAAGACATGAGTGAGGAGGAAGTAGACAACCTCATCGAACAGGTTCGGGATGTGGTTGGAACCTTCTACAAATATACCTTACCAGCATCACTTATTAACAGGAAGGTGATGAAATGAAGACCATCACCATTGACCCGATCACCCGATTAGAGGGACATGGAAAAATCAACATCTTCCTTGACGAGCATGGTGACGTAGAGAACGCGTACCTTCAGATACCAGAGCTCCGAGGATTTGAAAAGTTCTCTGAGGGACGACGCGCAGAAGACATGCCGCAGATCACCTCACGCATCTGCGGGGTATGCCCGGTCGCGCATCATTTCGCTGCCACCAAAGCCTTAGATGCCGCGTTCCACGTCGATCCGCCAGCAGCCGCAAAGAAACTCCGAGAACTGCTCTACTGCGGTTATATCATTTATGATCATATTTTGCATTTCTATTTCCTTGGCGGCCCTGATTTCATAGTCGGACCTGAGGCACCAGCAGCAAAACGAAACATCCTTGGTGTCATAGAAAAAGCAGGGCTTGATGTCGCAAAAGATGTCATCAAACACAGGGCGTACGGCCAGAAGATCACTGCAATCCTTGGGGGAAAAGCAACACATCCTGTCTGTGGACTGCCTGGAGGTGTTTCCAAGGGACTATCCAAAGACGAGGTCAAAGACATCAAAGAAATGACTGCCTCCTGCAACACCTTTGCACAGTTCACCCTTGGTTTATTTGATGACATCGTGTTAAAAAACAAGGAATATGTCGACCTTATCACCTCTGATCCCTACACCTTAAAAACCTACAACATGGGGCTTGTCGATACACACAACAAGGTCAATTTCTACGACGGAATGATCCGAGTCAGTGACCAAGAGGGAAACGAGACGCTCAGATTTGAAGGGAAAGACTACGCAAAGCACCTTGCAGAGCATGTCGAAGAATGGAGCTACATGAAATTCCCGTATCTTAAAAGCGTTGGCTGGCACGGGCTGCATGACGGTAAAAAAAGCGGGATTTACCGTGTTGGTCCACTGGGGCGGTTAAACGCGGCAGACGGCATGGCAACACCACAAGCAGAAAAAGAATACAAACGCATGTGTGACACCCTAGGTGGAAAACCAGTGAACTCAACGCTTGCGTTCCATTGGGCGCGACTCATCGAGCTTCTGTATGCGACCGAGCGGGCAAAAGAGCTCATCGAAGACCCTGAGATAACCAGTACGCATATTCGAAACCCGGTTGGTACACCAGGTGAAGGGGTTGGTGTGATTGAGGCAGCACGAGGAACACTTTTCCATCACTATAAACTTGATAAAAACGGTTTGGTAGAGAAAGCAAACCTGATTGTTGCAACCACCAACAACGCGGGTGCGATTACCATGTCGGTTCGTGATGCTGCCAAAGGTGTGATTAAAAAAGGAAAAGTAGACGAGGGGCTTCTGAATAAAGTAGAAATGGCGTTTCGTGCGTACGACCCGTGTTTCGGGTGCGCGACCCACACACTCCCTGGCGGGATGCCTTTAATCGTTAATATTTATGATTCAAAAAAACAATTGTCCCAATCTTTGACACGACCGTAGGAGATCACCATGAAAACACTCGTACTTGGCGTCGGAAACCCAATCCTGCAGGATGACGGGGTTGGACTTCATGTCATCGACGAATTACGACGCCAACTGCATGACTCCAATGTTGTTATCGACACCGCATTTACTGGCGGGTTAAATCTTTTAGATCTGATCCGCGGGTACGACAACGTCATCATGGTCGATGCTATCAAACAAGAAGACAGCAGAGCAGGTGAAGTGAAACGATTTGTGCTCAACGACCAACCAACGGTCCATTCCTCCAATCCTCATGATGTCTCTCTTTCTCAAGCATTGCATCTTGCACAACAACTCGGGGATCTCTCTCTTCCAAAAAACATTGTCGTGATTGGTATTGTGGTAAAAAACACCCTTGATTTTGGAGAGAGCCTCAGCAATGAGGTTCAACGTGCGATACCCACCGCGGTACACATGGTTCTTTCTGAATTAAAAAACACGTAGAGGCAGAAAAAAATGATAAAAGATTTCGAACCAAACATCCTCGGATTTCTCTGCAACTGGTGCAGCTACGCTGGAGCGGACCTTGCAGGAACAAGCAGGATGAAATACCCATCAAACCTCAAAGCGATTCGTGTGATGTGCTCAGGCAGGGTTGACCCAGCGTTTATCCTGCAGGCATTACGCAAAGGGGTTGATGGTGTGCTAATCGCTGGGTGTCACCCAGGGGATTGCCATTATCAATCCGGGAATTATAAGACAAATCGGAGAGTTAAAATATTAAAAAAATTATTAGAAGAACTCGGGATTGATCCGAAACGCGTACGGTTTGAATATGTGTCAGCCTCAGAAGGACAAAAGTTTGCTACGGTTGTCACCGAGTTTGTCGCCGAGATAAAAAAAATCGGACCAAGCCCGATGAAACAACAAAAGAAATAACCTTTTTCATCTCATTGCTACTTTGTAGAATAATCTTCGTCTTGGTTTAATAACATTACATAGAAAAAAAAGCATTGACTTACTGACTATTCATGCATTTGCGATAGTTAAAATTTCTTCAAACTCACCTTTCTCTTTGTTCTTGCGGACATTATCATATCGGAAATATCGACCGTTCATTGAAATGTACACGCCGGGTGGTAAGGTTTGAACAAACGCAAGCGCACTCCCCAGATTAAACAGTCCATCGGAGCTTCCAAAACGATACGGGATCATCGCACCCGTCAGCACAATGGTTTTATCCTTTATCGCCTCGCCCAGGATTCTTGCGGTTTCACACATCGTATCGGTCCCATGGGTAATCACAATTTTATCCTCAGGTATCTGTCTGCAGTTATCCAGTATAATATTACGATCCACAGGCGTCAAACTCAAACTATCAATCATCATCAACGTTCTCATATCAACATCAAGTTTACAATGGCCCAGCTTCAACATTTCTGGTAAATGAGTATCCTGGAAGAAGAGTTTACCTTCTATCTCATCATACTCTTTATCAAATGTTCCACCGGTAACAAAGACTTTTATTTTCATCGTCATCCCACGAGTTCCCGTAATAAGTAACTCTACATAAAACCTTTTATGGTATATAAAAAAGAAAGTGGTGATCGAGAAGTCTTAGTCGAGCACGTGAATGTTTTTCTTTACACTGATTTCTTTGAGTTCTTTTGGCCAGACCGTGACGCTCACTTCACCAAGATGCGCTTTCTTCAACAGATACATATACGTTCTGGACTGCCCGATACCCCCGCCGATACTCAACGGTATCGAATTATTCAGGATTGATTGATGGTACGGCAGTTTAAGAAAATCAGTTTGACCGGACAGCTCAAGTTGTTTCTTCAGTGTCTCCGGAGTAACACGAATACCCATTGAAGACAGTTCATGTCTGCGTTGCGTCACCGGGTTCCAGACGAGAATATCCCCATTCAGACCATGGGTCTTTTTACCGGATTCCTTCGAAGTGTCCGTTATCCAATCATCGTAATCAGCAGCTCGCATCTCATGGGGGTACCCATCGCTGAGCACCGAGCCGATACCAACAATGAAGATCGCAGGGTGATCCTGCAAAATCGCGGCTTCTCGCTGTTTTCTCGGAAGATCAGGGAACATATCCAGAATTTCCTCTGCATGGAAGAATTCAAGTTTCTTTGGAAGGTTTGGGTATGCGTCAGTATCAAGTTGAGGGAACTCTTTTATCACATAGTTTTCTGCACCTTTGATAACTTTCCAGATCTTATTTACCGTATCTTCTAAATACGCAAGGTTTCGTTGATCCTTAGTAATCACTTTTTCCCAATCCCACTGATCCACATAGGAGCTATGATCATGGTCAAGGAAGTAGTCTTTGCGTACCGCACGCATATCTGTGTTGATTCCTTCACCGACCTTGCAGTCAAATTCAGTAAGAGCCATCCTTTTCCATTTCGTCGCAGCCTGCACCACTTGAGCCTGTATCCGTTTTTCAAGTCCTAACCCGCAGGGGAACTCCACCGGCGTTCGTGACCCATCACGATCAAGGTAATCATTCACACCAGAATCCTTATCAACAATCAGAGGAACCGTCACCATCATGAGGTTCAGTTCCTTACCAAGATTATCCTCAATATATCGCTTCGCTGCAAAAATCGCTTTCTGCGTATCCTTTGGACTGAGCAAAGACTTGTAGTTTTTCGGAAGAACTTTTTCAACCTCTTTATAGGTGCTGATGCCTGGTCCTGCTAAATCTGCTTTCTTGTTCGCCATCATATCAATCAAACCTTCTTCCTGGCAAAACAAAAGAGATATTTAAACTTTTATAACGAGAACAAAAGATTGTTTTTAGGAAAAAATTAAAAAAAAATATAAAAAAAAAAAGTTACTGCTTCACCTGCTCCGCTATCGAAACAACAGTGACGGTAACAACAAGTCGTTTCCCTGCTAACTGATGATTCAAATCCAGGGTAAACGTCTGATCATCCATCGCAACAATAGTTCCCACAAAAGACTTCCCGGTCGGTGCATCAATTTTAATACGGGAACCGACCTCAAGGTTCACCTCAGGTTTAAACACGCTCTTTGGCACCTTAATAACCAAATCATCCATATGAGGGCCAAACGCGTCTTCCGCCTCCAAGGTAACCACTTTGGAGTCGCCTTCGTTCATGTCCTGCAGCGCTTTTTCAATCCCTGGGAAAAACTTCCCCTCACCAACCACCAATTCAATCAAATTGTCTTTATCATTTTTATAACACAGCTCACCAGTCTCCAATTTTGCTTCACATAAAATCTGAACCTTATCTCCTTCCTTAATACTCGTCATAGTCTCTCCAATCCTCTGTTCATCCCACTAAACAAAAAAAACACACCTGTGAATATCAATATGAGTGCATCAATTTCATCCGTAGGCAGGAAGTAACTGTCATATAACGGTACTTAAATATTTTGCATCTGAGCAGCAAAATTTTAGAGGGTACATAACCCCGTTGGACATCCACCCGCGTAATCAGTGGTAACAACGATTGGTTTGCCGGTGCCAAGGTACAAGACCTGTTCAGGTTTACTCCCGTACCGATAAATCGTGATTCCTTTGCATTTCAGCTTCCAAGCAAGAAGATAAATCGTTCTCACATCTTCAATGGTTGCATCTTTCGGGAGATTCACGGTTTTACTCACTGCGTTGTCGACATGTCGTTGAAACGCAGCTTGCATCCGAACATGAAATTCAGGTGAAATATCCAAAGCAGTCACAAAGATTTTCTTAAGATCAGCAGGAAGCGAGGTTGCCATGATGCCTCCAGTTATTGAAATCTCACGAATCAATTCTTCTGAAAACAACCCACGTTTAATCAGCTCACGTTTGAATGCCTCATTGATTTCTGACAGTTGTTTTCCCTCCATTACCCGTCGAACAAATGCTAACGCAAACACGGGTTCAACACCTGATGAGCAATCAGCAATGATACTGATAGACCCTGTTGGTGCAATCGTGATACAGGTCGCGTTCCTCATCGCAGGATACCGCTTGCTCCAGCTACTCTGCGCAAAGGTGGTAAACGACCCTCGTGCCTTCCCCAGTTCCACGGATTTTTGTCGTACCTCTTTAGCAATAAATCTGATTATCTTTTCACCAATTTTCAACGCCTCTTTGCTATCATACGGAATCTTGAGCAGGAACAACAGATCAGCAAAACCCATCACACCAAGACCGATCTTCCGATGCGCTTTCGTAATCCTTTCTGTTTCTTTCAGAGGGTATTTATTCGCATCAATCACATTATCTAAAAAGTGAACAGCAAGTCGTGTTGTTTTTCGAAGTTTCCGCCAGTCAACCTTGCCGTTTTTCTCCATTTTCACAAGATTAATACTGCCAAGGTTACAGGATTCATACGCAAGCAAGGGAACCTCACCACATGGATTGGTGGCTTCGATGACTCCAACGTTTTTCAGAGGATGTCTCCGGTTTATCTCATCAATAAATAATAGCCCAGGATCCCCGGTTTCCCATGCGTTCTTCACTATCATATCAAAGAGATCAGCTGCGTTGATCTTTCGAACTATCCGTCCATGCTTCGGACTTCGAAGCATCAAGGTCTTGCCCTGTAACGCCTTACGCATAAAACCATCAGTTGCAGCAATAGAGATGTTAAAGTTCGTCAGCCGCTTACCGGATTTTGCGGTTACAAACTCCGCGATATCAGGATGTGAAGAGGAAAGAATCCCAATGTTTGCGCCACGCCGCTTCCCACCTTGCTTAATGACATCGGTGGTGCTATCATAGATACGTATGAATGAAACCGGGCCACTGGCCACACCTTTCGTGCTTTTCACCATCGCGCCCTTTTCCCGCAGGCGACTGAAACCAAACCCAGTTCCGCCACCAGATTGCTGGATCAACGCCATGTTCTTTAAGGTCGTAAAAATACTCTCCAAACTATCATCTATTGGAAGAACAAAACAAGCAGAAAGCTGCCCAAGCTTTGTTCCCGCGTTCATGAGCGTTGGGGAGTTTGGAAGAAACTCAAGGCTACATAATGCAGTAAAAAAATCTTCCTTTGTTTTCTGAGGAGCTTTTCCATAGCGTGCATCAACCGCAGCGATAGCCTTTGCCACCCGCTGAAACATCTGCGTGGGTGTTTCCTTCATTTTTCCTTCTTCATCTTTTAACAAATACCGTTCCTCGAGCACCTTGAGAGCATTCACACTTAACTTCAGATCATCCTGAATATGAAAATATTCCCTGATTTCTCGTGCAATCCCCCGTGACCTACGATATAACGAATACGCCTTATACAAACGTTCATCACGTTTCTCTAAAATGTCCTCAACCGCTTCCTGAATTTGTTCAACATCAGGAATTCCATCAGAGAACCGTGAATAGTTTTCCAATAGTAAACCAACGATTTCTCGAGTGAGCGACAGTGCTTTTTTCCTGTTTTTCCTGTGAAGAGCAATCATTGCTTTTTCCAACGCTGCGGTTATTTTCTCAGCGTCGAAAGGAACAATTTCGCCAGTTCGTTTCCTAATTTGTGTAATCATCATAATTTCTAATCACTATCTCGTTATAAAAACATATATGATAGTGAGAACCAATATATGACCAAGGAAACATCATTTAAACAGAGAACCTCATATACCCCCAAGAGAGATGATGAATCCTCATCAACCCATTACATTGTCACCGTAGAAGTTAAAAAGAATGGAATACTCAACAACAGTTCTACCTACACAAGCCAACCTGATCCATCAAGTTTCACCTACACCTTCTATGTTGACTCTACAACTGGCGATACTCTTAGTGTCACAGCAATATATATCCAAGGTGGATCAAAAACGATTGAACATGTAATCAAAACAACTTCAGATGACCATCCGAGCAGCACAAAAACGCCAGGCTTTGAAGTCATTGCTGTGTTCTGCGCGGTTATCGGAATCGTCTTCTGGATGCGAAGAAAATAGAGTTATTCACTGCTTTTCAGTTGTATGAGCCCATTGTCCAATACTTCTAACGCATCCTTGAGGTACTTATAGGCGCAACCATATGAGAGGCGAATATGTCCTTCTTGATTGAAGTACGTACCTGGATTTAGTAATATCTTCTGTGTTTTCAACAAATGTTTGCAGAGAGTTATTGAGGGGATATCGATTGAGTATTTCGGGAAACAGACGATGCCTCCATCTGGTTCGATCCATTCTATTAAGTCATGATGCTGACTCATCCATTTCTTTAAAATCTCAAAATTACTTTCAGCTCTTTTTTTAAAACGCTCAATGAGCACATCGCGAGCTGAGCGTAAAACACAGGCAGACATGATTTCAGAAAGATATGAGGAGGCCCCGGTCGTATGAGCCTTCGTCTTCTGACAATGCACTGCAAGCTCCTTTGGTGCGAGAAGCCAACCGGTATGCAACCCACCCAATCCGTAAATCTTTGTTATGCTTGAGCTCACTATCACATTTGGTATCCCAAAGGATGAAGGATGCGGTGTAAACGACCCGTCGAGAAAGATTTCATCGATGAGGACATACGCACCATGGGCTTCTGCGATTTCCGCAACGTGTTCAATTGTTTTTTGATCAGAGAAAACACCGCTGGGGTTATGCAGGTTTGTTATCACAATCACTTTTGTTTTTTTTGTAATAAGGTTCTCCAAGCCATCGACATCAATGCGGAATTTATTGTTGAATTTCCGTGGCCAGTTGATTCTATGAGCTCCAAGCATTTCTGGGGTTAACCACAGGGGTTGATAGCCTGGTTGTTCGATAATGAAATCGTCTCCTGGGTTTAACAAGCAGGAAAAAACAAGATAGTTTGCCTCAGAAGCACCTGTTGTTGTCACGATGTTTTCTTTTGTACAGTGATACATCGAACTTAAAACATCCTTTAACTCCTCAGCACCGTACTGGGCGTTGACCCCAAGATCGAAATTCCTGGGGAGGGAAAAACCAGTTTCTTTCTGATATTCTTCAAAGCTTAGACCAGTAATATTGCTAAACGCGAGATTATAGGATGCTTTCGGGGCGTTCTGCAACAGCCATTCAAAGAGATCAATAGAGGGAGCATGCATGGAGAGAAGCATCGAAAACGAAGTATATTACTCTATGGAGAAAAAAGGGGGAGAGTGGTGGGTGTACGTCACTGGAGATGGAGCAATTTACTAAAGAAGGGTGACAACGCCAAGAGTCGTGCCAGCACCGGAAACCGCTCCAATAACTGGTCCAGGAAATGAAGGACGAACGATTTATCTTTTGGTGTTGCGAGCGAGACTTGAAGGATAACGAAATCACTACTGTTATTCTTATTCACTAGTTTTACTTCTCCCGTGAAAGCCTTGTTTTTCTCATTTGGTGCAACGACGGTTACTTGGCCAACGACAGAAGATCCGGGTGTCAGATTAGTGCCACTGCTGGGGTAGAATGTCCAGGTGCCCCACAAGGGCCAGCTTTTGACTTCCCAGTTAAGTTTCGAGGCTGCTTGCCCAATGTTTTTCACGGTGAAACTCCCGGTCACCGTTGCTCCAGGTTTGATTTTGGGACTTGTCCAGTTCAATGTACCTTGACAGTCGAGATCAGGTTTTGGAGGTTGTGGTGCTGTTTCTGTGGTGAAATCCCATACAGGGCTTGCGTTGGATGCACTGTGGTTATCCCAAGCAACGATCTTCCAATAGTACTTTGTGTTATAATTGAGACCCCCCGCAGGACTATAGGTGGTTCCTGATTGGTTGCCCTTCTCAGGAGGTGGACTTGTGGTTCCAAAGAACACATCGTATGTCACCGGATCACCATCAGGGTCAACGCTGGCATTCCAGCTGAGATGAGCGGTGATAGGTTCATTGATTGTATGGTTCTCTGGGTTAGGATTACTTGGCTGGTAGGGTGGATGATTGAGTTTTTCTGTGGTGAAGTACCAGAGCGGGCTAGTGTTCGAAGCACCATGATTATCGAACGCACGAACAAACCAGCCATATGTCGTGTTATCCTTTAATATTCCAAGATCAAACCATTCGTTAGTAATACCCTTTTTTCCTGTCGCATGATCACTACCGACTTCCCAATACCATATTGTGTAATTTACCGTGTCGCCTAAATCTGGATCACCACCAGTCCAGCTCAGATTCACATGAACTCCAACCCCTACTGAATTATTTGCTGGTGAAGGGTTGCTGGGTTCATACGGCGGGTTGTTAATAGTCCCTGGTTTAGCCCCAATGGTTTCATCAGCGTATTTCGTGTTATTATTAAATATCGCTGCAATCACCATGATATTATTCTCGGTGATATTCCCAAAATTATGGCCATATCCATCATTATACTGATGTCCATCCCAAATCGTGGTATTCGACCATGAGCCTTGAGCAGGAATAGTCACAAATCTATCCACCGCATAATCCAAGAAAACAAAGGTATAGGGATGTCCCGCGCTGTCATTCCATCCCATCGTTGAAGCAATTTCAGTGACATATACACGAAGACAACCCTGGTACTCCGTTGCATTGTTGTTGACCGCGGTAATCCCCACTTTGATTGTTGCAGCTCCAAGCCAAGTGACGTTAAGGTGCAGATCAATATCAGCAACATTGGTTCTATTCCCACAATCACGAATGCTCACATTATACTTCTGTTGGCACACTGGGATGCTTGATGCTCCTTCGATCATCCGATAACCACTATCAAAAAAAACTTTTGGAAGACTGCCGTCGTACCCTAATTCCACGGCGCGTGCCATCGCATGTTTATTACGCGCTGTTTCTAACGAGATGTAGTAAAAAGGATACCAATGGGCATCATAGATGTTTTCCAATGCAGCATGAGCAAATTTACAAAAATGACACCAATAGGCTGTTTCCATTTCACCAAGAACTGTATGAGAAAACGATCTCTCTGCTGTTGGTGTCTCAGGATTGATCTGGTTTGTGCGTTCTCCATAAATACGCATCATTCCAAATTGACTCAGAACAAGAAAGCCAACTACCGCTACCACTACTAATCGTGATGATTTCTTCATATGTTGTCTCCAATTGTTCGGTTAAAATAATATAGGAATTAGGTGTATATAAATACTTTTCTGAAAAAGGCGCCCCATTGCTTGAGAATTGGTTAATAAATCTTCCAGTCGATTTCTAAAAAGATCAGAAATCACCACCTCTCAGTTGCAAGGGTACTGTATCTTCTTGTAATTTATTTCTCCTTTCTCAGCAATTTTTATCGTTCCCGTTTTGAATTCTTTTTTCATCTCGCTCTCAACCTCCCTTGCTGAGCAGCATCTCCTACACTGATACCGCTATTTTTAGGGTTTCTTTTTGCCAGAACTTCTGGAAATAGACACACATTATCAAAAGAAATCGGATAACAACTATACAACAAAATATAAATATTATTAAAAACACAATATAATTCTATTAAAATCAAATGCGAGAGTGATAAACCATGAAAAAAATATGGAATAACACGAAAATAGGCACGTTTATTACATTTGGAACAGTGGTAACACTCCTCCTTTCTAGTTTTGGAGGACTTGTTGGTGCATTCGGAGTAGAACCAACAAATGGAAAAACAATCGTTATTGATTCCTCACAAGTCTTGAAACCAATAGAAAAACAGATTTCTCCTGATGATTCACTGCAAATAAATAGAAAGACAATCGTTACCGATTCTTTACGAGAACTAAAACCAACAGAAGAACAAACTCCTCCTGATGATTCATTGCAATATACTTACGCGTTTCCCCTCCCAACACTTACCTCTGATGAACTCGGCACTATTATCACTATCCAAAACCTTACTCTTATGGGGAACTCTGGAGCACCATGTCTCCCGGTGAAGACAGTGGAACTCTTACTCCCGCAGGGTAAAACCGTTAATAACATTGAGGTGAGCGCAGGGGATGGCATTCAGTTACCAGGAACCTATGAGGTTGCACCAGGGCAACCTGTTTATCCCTTAAGTTTCGCGGGAAAGATAACGGTAGCAGAACCTGACCCTGTGATATACAATTCCTCTGATCCTTATCCTGGTTATTTCTCTAAAACAGTGACAACACAGGATTTCTGTGGCTACACTATCCTCACCATGAATTTCTATCCGGTACAATATGTCCCTCAAAAGGGTGAACTAACGTTTTATCCAGCGATAACTGTTGCTCTCCATCTGATCCAAAAAAATAAGGATACGTCACCGAGTCTTATCTGCAGGAATCTCCCTGGTGACATCGTGCGGGTGAGAAACTTGGTTGAAAACCCTGAAGTCCTTGCTACCTATACACCGGAGGCTGGGAGACGAGCCGATCTAGGGGGGAAAGGCGGGTTGGTGAATCCTGCTGATACCTACGCCTATGTTATTATTACGAATGAGGCGCTCCGTGACTCTACTGGTGAGTATACGTTTCAGGATCTTCTTCAATCGAAACTTGCTAAGGGTGTGAGCGCAACCTTGGTAACTGTTGAGGATATCACGGCGTGTAGTGATTATTGGTGGGATGGTTTGTATGGTGATGGTCGTCCTGATTTGAATGATACTGCGTGTCAGATCAGGAATTTTATTAAGGACGCGTATGAGAACTGGGAGACCAGGTATGTGTTGTTGGGTGGTGATGGTGATGGTGCTAATGTCGGTGGTGAAAGCGGCGACAATATCATACCAGCACGGGAATTATATGCCCCTGTATATCCAGTCTTGGATCCGGAAGGCGGGGATTTGATTGCTGCTGACTTGTACTACGCTTGTCTTGAAGGCAGTTTTGATTCTAATAATAACAATATTTTTGGTGAAATCGGCGATGGCTACGACATCCACAGTGATGGCGAGGTCGATCTCTTCGCTGAAGTCTACGTTGGTCGTGCACCGGTTGATAACGCGACAGAGCTCTCAAATTTTGTGCGGAAAACCTCCGCCTATGAAAATACTGATGCCCCGTATCTTGAAAATGTGCGCATGGTAGGAGAACTTCTCTGGGATATGATACTTGGTCTCGAGCTGAAGGTATTCGCATCACCAGCGAAAGACGAGATTAAAGACGGAACATCAAGTACCGTAGGGATCCCCCAGGAGAAATATAATGTTTCCACACTCTATGACGATGAAGGTATGATGAAACAAGAAACCGTTGATCTCACCCCTTATGCTGGTGTCTCAGATCATGTCCGAATAGGATTCCGATTGAAATCTGATGAATATCTCAACTACTCAGGGCTTTACATCGATGACGTGAACGTAACCGGTGATGATGGCACGCAGATCTTTTTTGATGACATGGAATATGGTGTAAACGGGTGGACGCACTCTGGTGCTGGCGATGAATGGGATCTCGGCATCCCGTTTACAGGTGCGCTGCAGGCTCATTCCGGTATCAATTGTTGGGGTACTGATCTTGATGGTACGTATGAGAACCTCTGTGATCAACGGTTGGTGTCGCCACCGATTGATCTCAGTAGCGTATCGACTGCGAAGATGAGCTTCTACCGCTGGAGCTACACCGAGGAGAACTGTGATTACGGTTATGTTGAGATATCCACCGATAATGGACAAAGCTGGACTCTACTAAAAACCTATACAGGTGGATGGACAAAAACCGATATATCCCAGATCATCAATGACGGTGTGCATATCATCAACCATCTGGGTCATTCCAATGTTGACTATTGTATGCGGCTGTCTAATAGTGATGCGGACACCCGGCTTACTAATGATAGGTTCTTTTTCGGGTATAGCCAGGGGTGCTATGGTGGCTCGTTTGATAATCGTGAACCAGGTCCACCACTCTTCCAGAATCCGAGGTATCTTCCTTACGATTGTATTGGTGAGCACTTAGTCACGAGTGTTCATGGTGCGTTTGCCTGTGTTTTGAATAGTCGGTATGGTCTTGGTGCGGTAAACCCCCGACAGGGTCCATCGCAATACTTTGATCGGCAGTTCTTCGATGCCCTCTATGGTGAAAACAAAAGAAACCTTGGTGTCGCAAACCAGGATTCAAAAGAGGATAACATCGGGTTACTTGGTATGGATGGTATACGGTATTGTTACTATGAGCTAAACCTTTTCGGAGACCCTGAGATAGCAATAAAGGATCCGGTGCCCCGTGAGCATGATATTGCTGTTACAACATTAAATGCAACTGCTTACATGAAAGTGAACACACTGAACCATATAAATGCTACCATCCATAACTCTGGTCAGAACCTGGAGATAGATGTACCGGTTCAGTTCTATGTGAACGGACAGCAGGTAGATGAGCAGGTGATACCATCGCTTGCCGTGGGGCAATCAGTTATCGTCGAGTTTGGCTGGACTCCTCATGCTGAGGGTGACTACATCGTAGGGGTATTGGTGCCTCCTCTTGATGGAGAAACAATGCTCTACAATAATCAGATGAACCGTATCGTTCGTGTCTGTTCGAATGACGCTGTGTACGTCTGTGTCCTTGACTCATATGCCACAGGTCTTGGTCATGGGATCTGCGACACTCTTAATCAGGAGTGGGAAACCTACGGGTCGGTACCAGTGGTCATTGATTATACAACCTTCGGGGAAAACAGTGTTACCTACGCGGGTTTGGTTGAGGCTCATCCTGATGTGCTGCTCGTGTCAATGATAATGCCACAGTTGGGTGGGCATGAGTTTAGTCATGGGGAGATCGCAGCGATCACTAAGTATGTTAAGGAGGGGCATGGGTTTACCGCTATCAATAACCCATTCTACTATGGGACAGGAGAGTACGGAATTATTGATAACCGGGAGCTTCTTCCCTTGTTTGGTCTGCGGGATGACCTCGAAGTTTATCCACTTGGCGGTCAGGCAGGGAATCTTGCTCTTCTTGTTCCTGATCATCCTCTGTTCCGAAATGTTCCTAACCCCTATAGCGTAGGAGAACCTGATTGTAGTGTGCCCCATGGATGCTGGTCGAGCTGGGATGCTGCTGATCTCAACGGTGGAACGTTTGTCGCCCAATCTAGTAATTCCCAGGGAGTCATCGTTGTTAATGATAATTGTGTGTATATTTCAAACGGAATTGATTTAGAACAAAATGCTAATGATCTTCAGTTTGTGTACAATGCTATAGTCTGGTCATGCTATACTACTCCACCTGTTGCACCAACCGGGTTAACCGCAGTACCGGGGGATATCTTCGTGAACTTGTATTGGAGCCAAAATAGTGAGGAGGATATAGATCATTATACCATATATCGGAGTATGAATTCTGATACCGGGTTTGAAAAAATAGCACAAGTTGATAGTACGGCCATGTTTTATCAGGATACTGAGCGGTTCATGGGCACCACCTATTACTATAAAATCACTGCCACTAATAAAGGATATCGTGAGAGTGATTTCTCTTCTATCGTTAGTGCGTCGCCTCATCGACCAGTACGGGGAGACGTGAACAATGACGGAGTGGTTAACGCAGGTGATGTTGTTTACCTTATCAATTATTTGTTTGTTCATGGTCCAGCACCATTTTTCTTGGTAACTGGTGATGTGAACAATGATGGAACGTTTGAAGAACCACGCGTCAACATTGCCGATGTCGTGTACCTGATCAACTACCTCTTCATTAATGGTCCTCCTCCGGTGTATCTTGATTGGCCAAATCATCCACCACGGGCTAATGCCGGTGACGATCAAATAGGCGAAGTCGGGTACCCCGTCTCTTTTAACGGGAGTAATTCCTATGATCTTGATGGCAGCATTGTATCCTATTTGTGGGATTTCGGCGATACCTCACCGCCAGGTTTTGGTATAACTACGACCCATATGTATGCTAATGAAGGAACATTCACGGTTACGCTAACGGTGATTGACGATAAAGGTGATGCGGATTATGATACAGCAGTAGTGACGATAGGAGAAGCGCTTGCAGCAGATGCCCATGGACCCTACACAGGTAGTGTCTGTGATCCAGTACACTTCATTGGAACAGCAACAGGTGGTTGCCTAAACTACACCTGGCATTGGGATTTCGGTGACGGAGATACATCAAATCAGCAAAACCCTGACCATGTTTATTCAACACCTGGTGAATATGTTGCTACACTTAACGTAACTGATAGCCTAGGGAGCAAGGATAATGATACTGCTTTTGTAACCATTAAAGTTATGGATGCAAATGCTCATGGACCCTACTTTGGTTCGATTAATAAACAAGTGCAGTTCATAGGATCAGTATGCGGTGGTACCCCCTCATACTCATGGTTGTGGACCTTCGGCGACGACGATACCTCTACACTACAAAACCCCTTGCATACATATGACACCGCAGGTGAGTACACCGTGACACTCACTGTTACTGATGGGAATGGAGCTAATGATAGCGAAACTACTCTGGCATGTATCGGATCAAACCTTATGGTAGCGGAGAATACGAGTGGCGTTGCTGGTGATAATGATGTTATTATCTGCATTAGCGGCACGTGGTATGATACGTTAGTAGCATACGCCCTAGGTATGTACTTTGATGAAACAAAAATTGAAATCATCGGTGTCATTTTGCAGGGTACTGTCGTCGATTTTCCTGGTCAAGGTGATTGGCGCATAATGACCTGGGGTGCTACGTCAGGATACCTTCAAGCTCTAGCTATTTTTGATTTTTCTCATCCAGTTTATCTTCCCCCTGATTCTGGTACGTTGTTCAAAGTAGTGGTTAGTATAAAGGAAGATGCTTCTAATGGCCCTACGGCTCTCGATCTTGCTGCTCAAGGGTGTTATTTCATAAACAAATCTACATTTAGTATATATCCTGATCTAGTAGATGGTGTTTTAACCATAAGCGGCGGCAATAATCCACCCACTGCTCCAGGTAATCCAAATCCAGCGAACCATGCAACCGATGTATCAGTGAATGCTGTTTTCAGCTGGACCGCCAGCGGCGACCCAGATCCTGGTGATACCGTGACATATGATGTGTACTTTGAGACAACCACTCCGCCTACCACCAAGGTGAGCAGCAACCAATCTGTAACCACCTACGATCCAGGAACAATGAACTACGATACAAAATATTACTGGCAGATCATCGCATGGGACAACCACAATGCATCAAACTCCAGCCTCATATGGGACTTCACCACAGCATCACCTGTGACGTGTAC
>Ga0315289_10001272_pt1 | contig 39442 bp, 41 predicted proteins | sample YL17G11_40_MG_FD_203452 | JGI IMG/M metagenome (GOLD analysis project Ga0315289, IMG submission 203452) | Sediment microbial communities from Yellowstone Lake, YNP, Wyoming, USA - YL17G11_40 | ecosystem: Environmental > Aquatic > Freshwater > Lake > Sediment | place: USA: Wyoming | collected... | reverse complement strand
AAAGAAGGTAAAGGGAACAGCGGAACGACCTCGTCTTTCGGTTTTCCGCAGCCTAAGCGGTATCTACGCTCAGGTGATTGATGACCAGGTTGCCAAAACCATGGCTAGCGCTTCCAGTCTAGAGCAGCTGGTATCCCAACCCGGAAAAGGCAAGACCAAAACCGAGATCGCCCAATTGGTCGGCCTATTAATTGCCCAGCGAGCAAAAGATGCTGGAATTACTCAAGTCGTATTCGACCGCGGCGGGTATCAGTTTCACGGCCGTGTGAAAGCTCTGGCCGAAGCTGCCCGAGCCGCAGGTCTGGAATTCTAGGAGGAATAGATGGCACGCTTCGACACAGTCGAATCCGAATTTCAAGAGAGAGTGATCCAAATCCGCCGCGTAACCAAGGTCGTCAAGGGTGGCAAACGGATGAAATTCCGTGTGGTGGTTGTGGTAGGTGACACCCAAGGGCGAGTAGGGGTGGGCATTGGCAAGGCAGCTGAGATCCCGAATGCGGTTCGCAAAGGAATCGAGGACGCCAAGAAGTCATTGCTGACGGTTTCTCTATCCGGTAGCACCATCCCTCATGAGGTATTGGGCAAGCTTGGCGCTGGCAAGGTCTTCTTGAAGCCGGCGGTTCCCGGGACGGGTGTTATCGCGGGGGGTTCCGTGCGTGCTGTCCTCGAGTTGGCCGGCGTGAAGGACGTGCTGTCGAAATCATTGGGATCGAACAATGCAGTAAATATGGCAAAGGCGGCTTTGGTAGCTCTAAACATGCTCAAGAGTCCGGAAAAGGTCGCCAGCAATCGCGGCAAAAAAATCAAAGAACTGTGGAGCTAGACCATGCAATTGCACGAACTGGAGAAACTCCCTGAAATCAAGCGACGAAAGCGCCTGGGTCGAGGCACCGGCTCCGGCCACGGACGCTCGGCGACCAAGGGGAATAAAGGCCAAAAAGCCCGTGCGGGTGGACCGAAACGAATCGGTTTTGAGGGAGGACAACTGCCTCTCTATCGTCGGTTGCCCCGCCAGAAAGGTTTCAAACCTTTATCCAAGGAAGTGTTTTTCCCCGTGAACCTGGACAAATTGAATTCGTTCGGTGCTGGTTCAACCGTTACCCGCGGACTCCTGTACGAGCGAGGGATTATCCCTTCTCCCGAGGTGAACGTGAAGGTGTTGGCCGGGGGGATCCTTAAAGTGAATCTGATCGTCCAAGCCCAGGCCTTCTCGGCCAAAGCCAAGGACCAGATCGAAGCCTTAGGTGGAAAGGCGGAGGTTGCCTGATGGCCATCTTTGAGACAATCCGAAACGCATGGATGATCAAAGACCTGCGCCGCAGGGTCTTACTCACACTGCTTTTCCTGGTCCTCTTTCGTCTCGGAGCTTTTATTCCGGTCCCAGGCGTGGATGTGGCCGAAATTAGCAAGATCGCGTCTTCCGCCGGGCTTTTAGGAATTCTGAACCTGTTTTCCGGTGGCAGCCTGTTGAACTTTGGCCTTCTTTCTCTTGGCGTTCTTCCCTACATCAACGCTTCGATCATCCTCAACCTGCTACAGATGGTGATTCCTCGGCTGAAGGAAATGGCCAAAGAGGAGGGAGAAGCCGGACGGCGCAAGCTGGCACAGTGGACGCGATACATGTCCGTGGGCCTGGGTGTCCTGGAAGCGATTTTCTTCATCGTCTATCTGGAACGCAGTGGCGTGCCGATCCTCCCGGATACTTTTCTGACCCGGGTGGTGATTACCCTGACCCTAACAGCCGGTGCCCTGATCACCCTCTGGATCGGTGAGGTCATCACTGAAAAGGGTATCGGGAACGGCGTATCGCTGATCATTTTCGTTGGGATCGTGGCTCGACTGCTCCCTGGCGTGATTGAGATGGTGGGGCTGATTGGTAGCGGGGAACTGCCCGTGCCGGAGTTGGTCCTTGTCTTGGCGATTTCCGTACTAATCATCGCGGGGGTGGTCACCGCCTACACGGCGGAGCGCAAAGTCCCCGTGCAGTACGCCAAGCGCGTGGTGGGGCGACGGATGTATGGTGGCCAGTCCACCTTCATCCCGCTCCGATTGATCCAGGCTGGAGTGCTTCCGATCATCTTTGCCCAGGCGGTGTTGATGCTCCCTGTGACATTGGCTGGGTTCATCCCCGGTCTGCAGGGATTTGCAGAGTTATTCTATTCGGGTACGTCCTGGCCGTATAACCTGTTGTTGTTTTTCCTGATCATCTTTTTCACCTACTTTTACACCAGCATCAGCTTCAACCCAACGGAATTGGCCGACAACCTGCAGAAGTATGGCGGGTTCGTTCCGGGTGTTCGTCCCGGGCCGGGTACCGCGACCTATTTTCAGCGTATCCTCAGTCACATCAGTTTACCGGCTGCAGTCTTCCTTGGGATCCTGGCGATCTTGCCGAATTTCTTCATGCCGCTGTTGGGGGTGTCAGGAACCCGATTTCTGTTCGGTGGCACTTCGATCCTGATCGTGATTGGTGTTGCTTTAGAAACCGTACGGCAGGTTGAAGCGTTCATGGTAATGCGCCATTATGAGGGCTTCCTGAAATAATGAATCTGATTTTCTTGGGTCCTCCAGGCTCGGGCAAAGGAACGCAGGCCGGTATTCTTTCCACCAGGACCGGGTGGAACGATCTGGGCACTGGCGATCTCTTGCGTCGACTGGTAAAAGAGGGCAACGAAAAAGCTCTTTTGGCCAAATCCTACATGGAGAAAGGTGAGCTGGTCCCGGACGCCCTGATGGTGGAGCTCCTGCTTGCGGAACCCGGTGATCTTGGGGACGGCCTGATCCTGGATGGTTTCCCTCGTACGCTCAATCAAGCGGACACTCTGACGCAGATGATGCGAGCACGAAACCTGACATTGGACGCGGTGCTGCTGATTGATGTTTCGGACCAGGAGGTGGAACGCCGTCTCCTCCAACGTAGCGCTTGTTCCACTTGTGGAAAGATCTTCAATCAAAAATTGGCCGTTTGCCCGGCCTGCGGTGCTCAAATACAGACCCGCACAGATGACAATGCGGAGACGATCCGTAAGCGACTTAAGGTTTACCACCAGCAGACCGACCCTCTTGTTACGTATTACCAGCAACAAGGCTTGCTGCGACGGATTTGTGGAGAGGGCGAGATTGATGAGATCAGCCAGCGGATCCGCCAGGCGCTTGGAATAGCATGATCCGATTGAAAACTGCCCAGGACATCGTTTTGATGCGCGAAGCCGGTCGGATCTTGGCCCGGGTATTGCAGGAACTCTCCGCTTCCGTACGTGCCGGTTTGCGCACCAAGGATCTAGATGACCAAGCCGAGACAGCTCTCACGAGAGCGGGTGCAAGACCTGCTTTCAAGGGATACCGAGGATATCCGTCTGCCTTGTGCGTGTCCATCAACGAGGAAGTTGTACACGGCATTCCATCCAACCGCAGAATCCGGGAAGGCGATATTGTTTCGCTGGATTTGGGCGCGGAGCTGGAAGGCTGCTTCGCCGATGCCGCCACCAGTGTGGCCGTAGGCCGAGTGATCCCACGAGCCCGGCAATTGCTAGAAGTGGGAAAGTCGGCTCTGGCTGCCGGCATTGCCAAGGCTCAAGCCGGGCTTCACCTGGGAGACATTTCAGCCGCGATCCAGCAGGAAATTGAGCGCAATGGATTCTCGGTGGTCCGCGATTTTGTGGGACATGGGATTGGTCGGCAACTGCACGAGGAGCTGCAGATCCCTAACTATGGCGAATCAGGTACAGGGGTCTTGTTGCAGGAAGGCATGACCCTTGCCATTGAGCCAATGGCGAACATGGGAAGCTTCCAGGTGGCGATAAAAAATGACGGTTGGACAGTGGTGACACAAGACAAATGCCCCTCCGTTCATTTTGAGCACACAATATTAGTCACCGGGCATAGCCCGGAAATCCTGACGGAGTGGTGATGAGGAAAAAGCGGTACTACCCGAAGAAGCGACAAACGAGAAAAACGGTCCCGGAACCAGAAGAGAAGGCGCGCGAGGGTTGTATCGAGATGGAAGGCAAAGTCGTTGAGGCGCTGCCCAACGCCATGTTCCGCGTTGAGTTACCGAATGGCCACCGATTATTGGCACACGCTTCTGGTAAGATGAGGATTCATTTCATTCGAATCCTGGCCGGAGACCGGGTCAAGGTGGAGATTTCCCCCTACGACCTGACTCGCGGACGCATCATCCGGAGGTTATAAAGGAGTCACAATGAAAGTTAGACCGTCTGTGAAGAAAATCTGCGAAAAGTGCAAGATTATTCGCCGTCACGGTATAGTGACGGTGATTTGCGAGAATCCAAAACATAAGCAAAGGCAGGGAAAGTAAATGGCCCGTATTGCTGGAGTAGATTTACCGCGGGAGAAACGAATCGATATCGCTTTGGCCTATATTTATGGGATCGGACGCCCACTGGCTGAAAAAATCGTCGCTGAAACCGCTATCAATCCAGCGACGCGAGTGCGAGACCTTACGGAACGAGAGATCTCCAAGCTGCGCGATGTGATCGCGCGAGAATACAAAGTGGAAGGCGATTTGCGCCGAGAAGTCACGCAAAACATCCGTCGCTTGATGGAGATCGGCTGCTACCGGGGTCTCCGGCACAAAAGGGGCATGCCCACCCGTGGTCAGCGCACTCGTACAAACGCTCGAACCCGCAAGGGTCCCAAGCGAACAGTCGGCTCCAAGAGAGTCAAATAATCAAGAGAGGTGAATGAATGCCAGCTCCCAAGACAGTGAAAAAGAAAAAAGAAAAAAAGGCCATCCCCCACGCTTTGGCGCATATCAGGGCCAGCTTCAATAATACCCAGATCACGGTGACCGATCCCGCGGGAAATGTTTTGGCTACCATATCCGCCGGGGTCGTCGGGTTAAAGGGAACTCGCAAGGGGACTCCCTATGCCGCTCAGCTGGTCGCTGAATCCGTGGCCAAGCGCGTGATGGCGATGGGTGTGCGGGATGTTGACGTTTTTGTTAAAGGACCAGGTGTTGGTCGAGAGACAGCCATCCGCTCCCTGCAGGTCGCCGGATTGGAAATCAATACCATCAAGGATGTCACGCCGATCCCTCACAACGGTTGCCGTCCGCCCAAGAGAAGAAGGATGTAGGAGGATAATGCTTTGAGCCGCTATACCGGGTCCGAATGCCGGCTATGCCGCCGGGAAGTCACTAAGCTCTATTTGAAGGGTGACCGCTGCTTTTCTGTGAAGTGCCCGCTGGAAAAGAAAACCCAGGGTCCAGGACAGCACGGGATCTCTCGTCGGAAGCTTTCAGAATTCGCCATCCGTCTGCGCGAGAAGCAGAAGTTGCGCAAGATCTATGGGATTCTGGAGCGACAGTTTCAGCGCTATTTTGATAGTGCTACCCGTCAGCGGGAAATCCCCACAGGTACCCGTTTGCTCCAGCTCCTGGAAACGCGGTTGGACAATGTTGTCTACCGTGCCGGGTTTGCCCCTTCCCGCCCAGCAGCCCGCCAACTAGTCGGTCACGGCCACATGATGGTCAATGGGCGTTCCACCAATATTCCTTCCTTCGGCATGCGGCCGGGAGATGTGGTAGAAGTGAAGGCTCAGAGCCGCGACATGGCCATGATTCAGGAAGGCGTTGAGCAGACCAAGGGCCGGGCCATCCCGGAATGGATGCGGATGGATGCTGTCAACTTGAAGATCGAGGTTGTGGCACTGCCCGTGCGCGAGCAGATCGATACGGCGGTACAGGAACAGTTGATCGTCGAGTTCTACTCGCGCTAATAGGGAGGAGAGGCAATTGATTCGTTTAGATAAGCCAAACATTGAGGTAGTGGAAGAGAAGGAAGGCTTTGCCAAGTTCGCCATTGACCCGCTAGAAAAAGGGTATGGCGTCACTCTGGGTAATGCCTTGCGCCGGGTGTTACTGTCCTCAATCCCTGGTGCAGCGGCCACGGCCATCCAGATCGACGGGGTGTTGCATGAGTTCACGGCGATTCCTGGTGTGCGCGAGGATGTGACGGAAATCGTCTTGAATGCGAAAAGTCTTGTTCTGACAAGCAGATCCGCCGAAACGAAGATCCTCTATCTTGGCGCAAAAGGAGAAGGACCGGTCACGGCGAAATACATCGAAGAAGACGCGGAAGTGGAACTGCTAAACCCTGAACTCCATTTGGCCACGCTGGATAACGACAAGTCGGAATTCCGCATGCAGATTTACGTGGAACAGGGAAGGGGATATGTTACGGCCGAACAGAACAAAAAAGCGAATTTTCCCATCGGTGTGATCCCGATCGATTCCTTCTTTTCCCCTGTACGTGAAGTATCCTATGATGTCGTTCCCACGCGAGTCGGTCAGGCCATCGAATACGATCGATTGGAGCTGTCTATCAGAACGAATAAAGCGATGCTTCCAGCCGAAGCCATCATGCACGCCGCGCAGATCCTGGTGGAGCATTTCTCGATCGTGTCCGACTTGAAAACGACCGGCAAGGAAGGGATTCGCAGCAACCTGCTGGAAATCCCAATCGACAAACTGCATCTTTCCGTCCGGTCTCATAATGCCCTCTCCTCGCAAGGGGTCACTACCACTGCTGACTTGCTCACGAAGACGGAGAATGATTTGCTGACGATTAAGAACTTTGGCAAGCGCTCCCTGGAGGAGATCCGATTGAAATTGAACGAACTCGGTTTGAGCCTGAAAGAAGAGGAACAAGTATGAGACACTTGAAAGACCATCGCAAGCTAAGCCGGTCGGCTGGGCCGCGCCGGGCCCTGTTGCGTGGCCTAGCAACGAACTTTTTTGCCCACTCGAAAATTGAAACCACGGTGGAAAAAGCGGAAGAAGCCCAACGCGTGATCGAGAAACTCATCACCAAAGCTCGCAAGAAAGACCTGGCCACTCAGCGGCGAGTCTTCTCCTATCTATTGGTCAAATCCGCGGGGGAACGACTCTATTCCACTATCCTACCCAAGACGGAAAGCCGGGAGGGCGGGTTCACCCGTATCGTGAAAACCGGACAGCGGAGAGGGGATGGAGCCGAGTTGGCAATCCTGGAGCTCGTTGAATAAATTCCCGCCCTGATTTCCCTTCGGGGAGTTCGCTACAGCTATACAGATCGAACGACAGCCCCCGTCTTTGCTCTTTCCGGGATCAACCTGGAGATCGAAGTGGGGGATTTTCTTTGTGTACTCGGCCCCAACGGTAGCGGCAAGTCCACGTTCGGCCGTTTGCTCAACGCCCTGTTAATCCCAACCGAGGGCGAGGTCCTGGTGGACGGATTGGATACGCGAGACTCCCGTAATACCTGGGCGATTCGTCAACGAGTGGGAATGGTGTTTCAGAACCCCGACAATCAGATCGTAGGAACTCAGGTGGAGGAAGATGTAGCCTTCGGTTTAGAGAATCTAGGCATACCACGCCAGGAAATGCGGCGGCGAGTGGAGGAGAATCTGACTCGCGTTGGCATGCTCTCCTATCGCCAACATCCGCCGCATCTGTTGTCAGGAGGGCAGAAGCAAAGAGTGGCGATTGCCGGTGTGCTGGCCATGCAGCCGCAATCGATCGTACTGGATGAAGCGACAAGTCTGCTTGACCCAAAAGGACGCTCCGAAGTTCGAAAAATCCTGGTCCAGCTTCATCACGAAGGTGTGACCCTGATCTTGATTACCCATTTAATGGAAGAGGCGTTGCTGGCGGATAAACTGGTCATCCTCAACGAAGGGCGAATTGTCTTGTTTGGCTCTCCGGAGGAAGTCTTTGGCCAGAGCGAAATGTTGCGCCACTGCCATCTGGAAGCGCCCACCGTGGTGCGCCTGGCCCAAGCCTTGCGGGACCAAAGTGTTGCCCTGCCCAACCGGATCCTGCAAGTGGAAGAACTGGTTGATGAGTTGTGCGTATTGAAGCGAAGCATCTAACGTACATCTACGGCTCAGGCCTGCCCTGGGAAAAGCGTGCATTGAGCGATGTCTCTTTCTCCATCGAATCGGGGGAGTTTATTGGGTTGATTGGTGAGACCGGGAGCGGCAAATCCACTCTCGTGCAAATCCTCAATGGATTGTTGCGTCCCACCGAAGGAACCATTTTGCTTGACGGTTCCGACATTTCTAACCGGAAAGTAGACCTGCATCGCATTCGGGCGCAGGTGGGTCTCGTGTTCCAATTTCCGGAGCAACAACTATTCGCTGAGACTGTGGGAGAGGATGTCGCATTTGGTCCGAAAAACCTGGGTGTACCGAAGGAAGAGATCGGAAAACGAGTCGATGAAGCGCTGCTGAAGGTCGGGTTGCGTCCACAAAGCCTTCGTGACCGTTCCCCGTTTACCCTTTCAGGCGGTGAAAAACGACTGGTCTCGATTGCCGGAGTTTTGGCCATGCGTCCAAAGGTCCTGATCCTCGACGAAGTTACGGCTGGCTTGGATCCCAAGGGCAAAAAAGAAATTCTGGCACGGATCCAACTGCTGCATAGGGTCGAAAAAGCCACGATCATCCTTGTCAGCCATGATATGGACGAGATTGCCCTGCTTTCCCAGCGTATTCTAATCCTAAAGGAGGGAAAACTGATCCTGGAAGGTTCACCCGTCGAGATTTTTGCTCAGGCGCAAGATGTTCGTTCCGCCGGCTTGGACCTGCCGACTTTGCCTCGGATCCTTTTCGATTTGCGCTGTCGAGGTTTCCAATTGCCCACGGCGATATTCGAGATTGCGGAAGCCGCTCGATGGATCCGCAAGGAGCTGTTCCGTGCAGCTGGCTGATGTAGTCACGATTGGACAATATGTACCCGGAGACTCGGTCCTGCACCGTATGGATCCCCGTGTAAAGCTGATCCTAAATACCCTGCTGATCGTGTTGCTTTTTTTTGTGCAAAAAGTCACCGGGTATCTCTTCTTCCTGGCGATCCTGTTGGCATTGGTGACGACCAGTCACATTTCTTTGCGTTATCTGTGGCGGGGGTTGAAACCGATCCTATTCCTGATCGCCTTTACGTTCATCGTGCAATTGCTGTTTCCAGCGGAGGGTCAGCCGTTGTGGCAATGGTGGATCTTTCGCATCACAGACCTGGGGATCTGGAAAGCCTGTTTTATGAGTCTGCGGTTGGCGTTGCTGGTGTTTGTCACCACCTTATTGACGCTGGTTACTTCACCGATTGATCTCACCGATGCCCTGGATCGCTTGTTTTCGTTTCTCAAGGTGTTACGCATTCCTGTTCATGAGATCGCCATGATGATGACGATCGCCCTTCGATTTATCCCCACATTGCTTGAGGAAACCGACAAGATTATCAAAGCCCAGATTTCCCGTGGAGCTCCTTTGGATCGAGGAAACCTTTTCCGCCGAATGAGAGGGTTTGTTTCCGTGTTGATCCCGCTCTTTGTCTCCGCGTTTCGCCGGGCGGACGAATTAGCCCAGGCGATGGAAGCGCGCTGCTACCGCGGGGGAGAGGGTAGAACGCGTCTGAAAGAGATGCGTTTATCTAGCGAAGACCTTTGGGCAACAGCGTTGGCTCTCTTGTTTTGTGCGGGAACGCTGGCCTTCAACTGGATGCCGTACCGTTGGCTGTGAAAAACTTGCGTCTCGACCTATCCTACCTTGGCTCGGGTTATTGCGGGTTCCAGAAACTGCCAGGCAGGGTGACCGTGCAGGGGACTCTGGAGCAAGAATTGGGTAAGATCACCGGTGAGAAAGTTAAAATTGTCGGTGCCGGTCGTACGGATCGAGGCGTGCACGCTTTTGGGCAAGTATGCAATTTCCTCACAGAAAGTCGGATCAACCCTCCGGCATTTCGGCGTGCCTTAAACAGTCTGTTACCCGAATCCTTGCGAGTGCTGCAATGTACGGAAGTGCCTCTCGCGTTCCATGCCCGCAAGGATGCCCTGGCCAAAAGTTATCTCTACGTGGTGGAAACGGCAGCAATTGGCAGTCCCTTTCTGGCTCCTTTTACCTACCATTTTCCCTATCTGTTGCAGCTTGCCGCCATGCGGGAAGCTTTGCGCTCGCTATTGGGAGAACAGGATTTTCGCACATTCGCCAAAGCCGGCATCTACAACGGGGGCACGATTCGAATGTTGCGTCGAGCGGACATGATCGCTCGGCTCCCACTGCTCTATTTTCTGCTGGAGGGAAGTGGTTTTCTCCAACACATGGTTCGGACCATTGTGGGCACCGTGCTGGAAGTGGGTAGAGGCAAGAGGACCGTGGAAGGATTTACCCAAGCGCTTCGAGCAAAGGATCGTACCGTTGCCGGCCCGACCATCCCGCCGCACGGCCTTTTCCTGGTAGGGGTTTTGTATCCAAATGGTTAGCTCCGACCCTTTTGTCTTGCATTTCCTCCAACGATCGGCGCGAAACGAATCGAACGGAATGGATGTCGGAAATAGCGTCTAAAAAACCGATGGAAATGAAAAGTGCAGTTTCAGCGAAGAGAAGAAGAAGCCGGGTGTGGCAGATTCTAGCGATCGTTTTAGCCGGGCTAGTCGTTCTTCTGGTGGTCGTACCCTATTTGATTCCGATTCCACCCTTGGAAAATACAGTTCCGCCGGAGCAATTGGCTGATGCAGACAGCGCATTTGGCACCGTGGACGGTCTTCGCTTTCATTTCAAGCTTCTGGGGTCCGGCCAACCCACATTCGTTCTGCTGCATGGCTTCGGTGCCAGTCTTTTTTCCTGGCGCGAAGTATTGACGCCACTTTCCCGCAAAGGAACAGTCCTTGCCTACGATCGACCGGCCTTCGGTCTTACCGAACGACCGTTGCAGTGGCACGGTGACAACCCCTATGCACTGCCCAGCCAAGTGGAGCAATTGGTGGCTTGGTTGGACCACCTGCAAGTGCCGGAGGCAATCCTGGTGGGGAATTCCGCGGGTGGAACGATTGCAGTGGAAATGGCATTGCGCTATCCGGAACGCGTACAGGCACTGATTCTGGTGGATCCGGCGATTTATGACAGTGGAGGAATCCCCTGGTTCGTACGCGCGCTGATCCAATTTCCACCCTTCCGGCGTTTGGGGCCGCTCCTGGTCCGCTCGATCGCTAGCAATGGGATTGAACTGCTAAAGAGCGCCTGGCACGATCCGACCCTAATTACTCCCGAAATCCTGGCGGGCTACCAAAAGCCGCTCCAGGCGGAAGATTGGGACCGGGCATTATGGGAGTTTACATTGGTCAATGGGGACAATGGCCTCGACGGTCGGTTGAAGGAATTGAAGGTTCCCACACTGGTCCTTGCCGGCGATGACGATCGGATTGTCCCCACCACGCAGAGCGTCCGCGCGGCTTCCGAGATTCCTGGAGCCAAGCTGGTCGTGATTCCCAATTGTGGTCACGTTCCCCAGGAAGAAAAACCACAGGAGTTCCTTAGCGCGCTGGAGGAGTTTCTAACGGACCTGATCCGATAGCGTCGTGTGTGACGGGATAGGCTGGTTTGGCGATCTTAAACCGATTGTTTGGCTCCGCATTTTGGGCAGAAAGACAGGTCTTCGCCGATTTCAGCCTTGCAGCTGGCACATGTCTTCTTCCCCTTGGTTTCGGGGATCACGGTTTTGACCGGTTCCACCTGTTTAGCGCCGCATTTGGAGCAAAATGTCTGGTCCTCATCGATTTCATTGGCGCAGGACAGGCATTTTTTCATTCCCTTCAACTGGCGGATTTTTTCCTTGAAAACCTCGATGCCTTCCCAAAGTTTTGCGATCTCTTGGCAGGGCCCAGACAACTCCGGCTCTAAAGTTTCCCCCCGGGCATATTTCTGATAAATGAATTTGCCAATTTCGTTTTCCAGCTTCTCGATCTTCTCCTCTTCCTGCGCCACCTGTCGGTTGAGCTTCGTGGTCCCGACAAAATCACCGACTTCCTTGAAGATTGCCATTCTGTTCCCTCCTGTGTATGGTTGGATTCACTTCCAAAGCCATTATAGCCTTTTCATGGTTTTGCGCTGGGGAGCGAGGCATCGAAAATCTTGGCAGTCCGCAAAATCTTTTCCGGAATGAGTGATAGAGGCCTGGGTAAGCCTAACGCCAGTGAACGAGAATGGATTCACGCCGGAATAGGAGGACCGCAGCCCATAGTAAAAAACCAGTAACCCAGCACTTGTACAGCCACCCATGCCAGCAACGGCAAAACCATCGGCAAAGTCCAAACCTGAGCATTGCGCAGGTCCGTGGCGCGGGAGGAACTGATGATCCCCGGCAGGAAGCTTAGAAAGGTGACCAAGGGGGTGATCAGGAGCAAGGAGACCAGCCAATACGGAGTCAGCAGGAACACTAGCAGCGATCCACTTCCTATGATCACCACGCCCAACAGGGCGAATCCCGCTGATACCAAGGCCATGCCCATTGCCGGGATGGTGCCGGCCAAGACCTTAGTCAACAGCAACTTCCATGTACGCACCGGTGTAGCCAGCAAAGGTTCCAAGGTCCGTGTTTGCTTCTCTTCCACGATGCTGAACGTGCAAAGGATGTTAGACACCATCATGGGTTCCCCATGCTCCAACTCCACTATCAAACGTGGTTAGAAAAGTCGCCGCCTGAGACGATCCGCTCGATCGAGAACGATGAGTTGCCTGCGGAAGACGGCCACGCGATCGGTCAGGTTTTCGGTTTCGATCATCCAATCCATGGCAATCGAGAGGTAGCCTACGACCAGGGACCGAAGAGAGCAAATTCAGGTTGAACCGGCCGAAGCGAAAATCTCAGGATTTGGGCTCCACAGGTTGACGAATCACCGTGCGCCATTTCCCTGGTGGAACTTTGCGCGGATCGCTTAAATAGATCTCATGATGTTTGCCCCGTGGCTGCATCCCCTGTTCTTCCATGAAATGATGCAAGCGTTCTATTGTAGGTTTCTCCTCCGAAAAAGGGCCCAAGTGGAGGATTTGGGCGGAAAACCCTTCGTGGAATCGCTCAAAACGCGCGCTTTCTAGGCTGGAAAGCTCTTTTTTGCGTTTCACCTCCTTCAATCCTTGCTGGAAAACCTCCGGCGTAACGGTGTCCGGCTGCATGATCATCGAAGTCCAGAGCCAATGAGACTTGTCTGAGAAATCCAGAATAGAGTCCTTGATCCACCAAAGACCTTCCAGTGGCGGGACGACATATTCCAGATTGTTGGGTGGTCTCTTCAGCAGGAATTTGATCGTGAAAGCCAAGGCATAGAGCATGCGGATCGCTTCCTGGTAAGCAGGAGAGCGATTGGGGTCTCCTTGGCCATCCACCATCAGAAAGTTCATTGCCGGAACTTCGATCAGTGCGGGATTCCTTGCTGATGGCTGATAAAGTTTGCTGTAGAGCTTCTTGTAATCAATCTTTTCCATCCTGTTCTCCTCTGATGATTCGGCAGGTTCGTTCGAATTCCATCCCATTACCGGGTAACACAGCTTCATTTTCTGCTTAAGGCTGTCCGGACTGCCAGGCATGATAGGCGGCGTTGAGCAGAGGTAGGAATTCCGTTGTGGCCTTGCGACTGCCGATCGGATTGGGGTGGTCGTCCCCGCCGGGGTAGGCGAGGGTATTCCTGTTTTCTACCTGATGCTGAATTTGCCCGTTCCACAGGCGATGGTGATTTCCCTCCGCGCGATCCAGATCACTGGTTTGGGGGTCGCCGCCGTTGGAAGTGAGCACGTTGTAGAAATCGAAGACAAACACGTTCTTGGACGAATATCCCTGCAGCCAATCGTGGGCTAGCCATTGGTTGAATGCGCGCGCATTCGCAGCCGTGGCGGAATCGGAGAGGGGTGGAGCCGTGATCACGACGAACAGTTTGTCCGGTCGGGTTTGGAAATAATGCAACAAGTCCAGATAAATGCCCTTGGCGTTAGCCACGGTATGAGCGTCCGAGCCGGCATCCTGCCCCTGCAAGGGATTGTCGGTGATTGCCGGGACCGGATCGGCGGGGGTCCCCAGAAGCGCGGAGTTGGGGAAACAGGACTTGAACAGCACAACTTCGTTTTCTCCCCCCGGGTCCTCCTCCAGACGAGAATAGGCGCAGTTCTGGCCGGATTCCAGGTAAAGGGCGGCCACAATGAGGTTACTGTCGGGGCCCCGAAACCACTCCCACCAATTGCCGATATCCGTCCGGTCACCGATAGCGCCAGGTCCCCAGCCGTAGTTCGTATCGCTTACAAAATAGCGATTCTCGCGCAATGCCAGGCCCAGCCGACCGTAGTCATCGGACAGCCAGTTTTCTCCCGTAGAGTGGTGGATGAAGATCAAGCGCACCGGACGCTCGGGTGGGGAAGGATCCAAGGAGGTGGAGGAAGGCGACGGCAGGAGGATGTCTTGCGAGCCGGCGAGCAAGTAAGCAACTTGACCTCTAGTGGCGGGCTGATCCGGGTCGAAATAGAACCTTGTGCCCCCTTCTGGTGCTAGCTCTTGCCGAATGAGCTGCGGAATCCCAGGCACCAGCTTTCGTTCGAGCGCAAGTTGCACATAGGGGAATGCCCAATGTTCGGGCGGAACATCGGCGGCCAGGATGGCGGAGCTGACAAACGCCAGTTCCCAATGATGGGCGCGGATGATCAGCGCCACCGTCTCTGCCTTGGTCAACGATCCTTCCGGCCGGAACGTGCCATCCGGGTATCCCTTCAGGATGCCTCGGGTTTGAGCTGCCGCAATGGGGGAGGTGGCCCAATGTCCCGGTGGCAAATCGGTGAAGCTGGCGGCGGAGGAAGGATCCGTTTCCCAATGAAAGAACGATGTCAGCATGGTCGCGATTTCCGCCCGCGTGATCGTTCCTTCTGGTTGAAAACGACCATCCGGGTAGCCGTGCAGGATCCCATCCTCAACCAGTTTCTGGATCTGCAGATTAGCCCAGTAATCGTTTGGCAGATCGGGGAATACGGATTGGCTCATGCTTGCGGCCAACGGAAACAGGGAGAACAGCAAGATCAAAACGACCAAGCCGATCCGCCGATCTCTGGGACCCCTTTTTGTTTGGTCCATCACAGCACCTCCTTGGCCCCGCGTTTTTCAGCCGAGACCAGTATAATACAGGATTGAAACGATGGCCGACCGGTTCTTGGAAAAGGTATTCCATTCTATGCGAGGAGGTCCGCTGTGCCTTTCCCTGGAAAGAAGGAAAGGAGCGCTTGTCCTGGTCGCTCGTCGGGGAAACGAGCCGATACTCTTTTCGGAACTAGCCCGTCAGGGGCGATTACCCGAACCATTCCAATGGCCGGACACCACCTCGCCGGAAGTTCGCGTGCCCCTAGAGAAGCTGGCTGCGCTGCGCGAAGCGTTGGCCGGCGTGGAAGGGGTGGAGGTGCGCATCGCCCCTGATGTTCCCCAGCAGAGGCTGGAAAAGCCGCCACAGAGTTTCAGTTGGGAGTACTCATGGACGCCGGACCGGGCTTTTTTACTGAGGCAATTGCTGCCAAACATTGCCTACTTTAGCCAAGGTTGGTTCGCCTCGTCGGAACAATACTGGCAGCTCGATGGTTTCGAACCTGCGGATGATCTTTGGTTAGCACGGGAAACAGTGGAAAAGGAGGACTTGCTACCGTTTCTGACCGAAGTGTTTCCGGATTGGCGGAGACGTGGTTGGCCCGTGATCGCCCAAGCTCGCTTCGATCCGACGCCTGCCCTTTCTCTACAAATTGTGGAAGTGCAGGTAGACTCGGTGGAACTATCCCTCCGCTGGCAAGTGGACCCTGGGACGCTGGCAGAGCTACCCGGATTGGCTGGTTATGTCAACGCTTCCGGTGCTGTACGTCCGGGGATCTCCGCCGAACGAGCCGGCCTCCCTTTTTGTGACGGAGACCTGAGGTTACGAGGCGAAGAAATCCCTCGTTTCCTCCTCCAAGCACAGTTGGCAGGCAAGCCCTGGGTATCGGGAAATCTGGATGCAATTACCCGGCTGCACCCGCTCTGGTTAGAGACAGGTGAACTCATGCTGAAATTCGAGCGGGACGAGGAAGGGGGAGTAGGACGGGTCAAAGCGATTCCCTTTTATCTGAGCGGAATGTTGCGGATCCCCGCAGAAACTCTTTCACATGCCATGAATCCCAAGTCGGAATTCTTGCGAGTGGAAGGTGGATGGTTGCCAATGGCCAGCCTGATCCGGGCCAAAGTGGGCTCGATGGGAATGACCACCAATGGAGTTCCCCTCAAACCGCGTATGCTGGGACCGGACGAAATTCTCCGCGGCGGCTCCACCCGTTTGGAAGGACCGTGGAAGATCGATAGCTTCTTGTCCGTGCATCCGCCGGACGAACCCTCCATTGATCGCACGGCCGAGCTGCACCTGGAGTTTTTACGCAACTGGGGAATCCCGGGGGGTTTAGTCGGCAACCTGATGGATATCACCCCGGTGTTGGGTGATTGGCTGGCCCAATTTCTGGGTCGTTATCCGGAAGCCGGAGTGCTAATGGTAGGGATGCGACGAACGTTGCAGGCCTTGGCATCTTCTTGGGGAAACCTGGTTACCGCATTGATTGATGAGCCCCCCCAAGAGCCTCTGTTGGACCGTTCACGCCGCGGTCTGGTGCTGGTAACACCCAGGACGCTGGAGGCCACGTTTGACTTAACGCACCTGGATTGGAGCATTCTTCTGCTGCTGGAAGCGGACACACTGATCAAGTCGGCGTCTTCCCGTCTTTACCGCGGTCTGCTGGGCAACCCGCGGAAATTGACTCTGGGGACGTTCGCCTCGCTGGAATTTCTACGCAATCCGCAAACCCGCCAAGCCATGTCCCAAGTATTCGGTGTGCCCACCTTCTCCGCCGTCTGGCAGCAGGGAGTGAGGAACCCGGGAGTCCAACCATTGCCAACGCTTCACCGATACCAGTGGGGTGCGTCACGCGCTTCCACCTTTGCCGTTCGGCCGGCAGAGATTTCCCTTGGCAGCGGCCCAGACGCCGGGGCGATGAAGATCCCGATCCGGGAGGACCATAAGCCGAGTTTAAACCAGGGTGAGCCTCGCACCGAACGACCGCCGATCCGCGATTTCCTGACGGAAGCCAAGTCTTGGCAAGATCGGCCCGTCCAGGAAGCACAGTTCGCCCCCTTTGCCCCCGACTTCCCTCTGCACGCAGACTTGAGTGAGTTGCAAGGGCACTGGTTTCTCTATTGGCGATCGCGCATTCAAGCCGGGGAATTCTGCGAAACCAGCCTCTCCTACATCCTGCTGCGCGCGTATGAGATCATCAACGGAGTCGCGACCGTTTCACAGCAGGATGGGGCTCGCCAGCTACACTTGCTCTGGCGCAGCTACCGGCACGCCTGGCCACAGCTGGACACGACATTGTTGCACTGGTCGGTGGATTTCGCGGTGCTACACCGACAAACCGATCCCTTGGCTCCTTATCGAGAGGCAGCCGATGATTTTATAGTTCCCTTCCCCGATTTGACCCTTCCTTACTATGCTCGGGATCTCTCGTCACTCCCGTTGGGCCTGCTGGAAGGATTGTCCGGCCTCCGCCTGCGCGAAAGTCGTTTCTATCAGCAAGGTGGAGCTGAGGCCATGGCCAGATTCCTGCCTGGCGCTGTGGCAGCCATGGATCGCTTCTTTCTTGCCGAAGACGGGAAAGATTTACTGGAACGGTTTCAGCCGAACTCGAGTCGCGTTTTCGAACGCTATCCCTTTCAGGGTGCCCGCTACCTGGGTGAGTCCTGCCGGATTCGCTTGGGCGAAGCACGACCCTACTCAGACTCCACACCCTTCCGCTCGTTCTTATCCGCTGTGCTGAAGCATGCAGAGAATCGCCTGCGAGAGCTGCGAAAATTCCCTGAGCGGATCAGCGGCGGGTCGTTGGAACCACGAGTCCATCAAGAGCTGGATCAGTTTCTCCGCTCGATTGCCGGCCAGGTGATTCCCAGACCCCGAGTGGAGATCGATCTGGGCAAAATCCAGGAGCTGGTGGCAGAATCCGACCAAGTGCGCGAGATGCTCCGGATAGAGGAATTCGAACCGGTGGAGGAACCTGAGCCGACGGAAGAACCGTCGGTCGTGCTGGTCCCGAAGGAAGGATTGTCAGAAGACTGGACTTCGTTTGGTCGAAACCTGACTTCTGCGCAAGCGGCAACCTTGGCGGCGATCCTTTCCGGCGAGCGGGTGGAAGAGGAATTGGCACGGATTGCCAAAGCCAATTCCTTGATGCCACAAGTGCTGCTGGATTCGATCAACGAGTTGGCCCTTGATACGCTGGGAGACATCCTGATCCTTTCAGATGGAAACCAGCCCCGATTCGACCAGGCCAGCCGCAGCGAAGTTACCCGCCTACTTGCTATGATTTGAGTATGGCTGAAGTAAAGATACCCCGTCGCCTCTCCACCGCAATTCTCAATTCGTTGTCCGCCGGCGTTGTTCCCCGCGTGGGATTGGAATACATTGCCGTCGGCCGCAAAGACGAGATCGCCGCACTGCTGTCCGACCTGGAGAATATCGCCAGCGGTGGGGCAGCCTTCCGTTTTTTGATCGGACGCTATGGATCAGGCAAAAGCTTCATGCTCCAGCTTTTACGCAACTATGCTTTGGAACGGAACTTCGTCGTGGCAGATGTGGACCTCTCGCTCGAACGACGGCTGTGTGGATCCAACGGCGAAGGCTTGGCCACCTATCGCGAAGCCATGCATAATCTGTCCACCAAGACCCGGCCCGACGGCGGAGCGCTGGTGGCGGTGTTGGAGCGATGGATTTCCGATGTTCTGGCTCTGGTGCAGCGGGAAAGCAGCCTGGACCCGGCCAGCCCTGAGTTCGGCAGCAAAGTAAACAACCGCATCCTGGAGCTGGCCAGCTCGATGGAAGGACTGGTGCACGGTTTCGACTTCGCTACGGTCCTCTCCTCCTATTGGCGTGGCTACCAGGAAAGCAACGACGAGAAAAAAGAAGCCGCTTTGCGCTGGTTGCGCGGGGAATTCACCACCAAGACCGAGGCCCGTCAGGCTCTGGGGGTACGGGTGATCGTCGATGATAACAGCTGGTACGATACCCTCAAGCTACTGGCCAATTTTGTGACCACCGTCGGCTACCAGGGCCTTCTGTTTCTACTGGACGAAGCGGCCAATCTCTACAAGATTGCTCATACCATCTCTCGGGCCAACAATTACGAAAAATTGCTGACTCTGTTCAACGACACCCTGCAAGGCAAAGCCGAGCGCCTCGGCATCCTCGTTGGCGGTACCTCTCAATTCCTGGAAGACCCCCGCCGTGGTTTGTACTCGTACGAAGCGTTGCGGACCCGCCTGCAGGAGAGCCGATTCCGCCAGGACGGCCTGAAGGACACTTCCGGGCCCATCCTCCGTCTGCAGGTGCTGTCCCACGAAGAAATCTTTGTATTGTTGACTCGACTGAGCAATGTTTACAGCATTCACCATGGCTTGCCTGCCAGTCTTTCTGCCTCCCAGATTCAGACATTCATGCAGGAAGTGGTGAACCGTCTGGGTGCTCAGGAGCTGCTCACGCCGCGAGAAGTCGTGCGCGATTTCCTGGCTGTGCTCGATTTGCTTCGGCAAAATCCGCAGATCACCTTTGAGCAATTGCTACAAGGCGCGGATTTCAAGCCAACCACCCAAGGCCAAGATCCCGAACAGGAATCTTCCGCCCAGTTCGCGGAGTTCAAATTGTGATCGACAAAGACCACCCCTTCTACAAGCTGGCTCCCTTCATCCAGGAATTCATCTACAGCCGCGGGTGGACGGAGCTGCGGGCAGTTCAGGTGGAAGCTTGCCGGGTGATCTTTCAAACCGACGCCCACTTGCTCTTGGCGACTGGAACGGCTTCCGGCAAGACTGAAGCGGCATTCCTGCCCATCCTGACCTTGATGGATCAAGATCCCCCCGATTCCTTGGGTGTGCTCTATATCGGTCCCACCAAGGCCTTGATCAATGATCAATTCCTGCGCTTAAACGACCTGCTGAAAGAGGCGAACTTCCCCGCCTGGCACTGGCATGGTGACGTGGCGCAAAGCGAAAAGAATCGCCTGACCAAGCATCCGCGCGGTGTGTTGCAGATCACGCCGGAATCGTTGGAATCGCTCCTGATGAACAAGAAAACGGTGCTGGTGAAGTTGTTCGGCGACTTGCGATTCGTGGTGGTCGACGAAGTGCATGTCTTCATGAATTCGGATCGTGGCCGGCAAGTGCTTTGCCAACTGGAGCGCTTGCGCAAGTATTTGAAAGCGGAACCCCGCCGGATTGGTCTCTCTGCCACCCTGGGCAGCTACCAGACGGCCGAGGACTGGCTGCGTGCCGGCACGGAACGGGCTGTCGTCACGCCGCAAGTCAAAGCCAGCGAACAGAAGATCCGGTTGGCTGCAGAGCACTTCTTCCTACCCACTCTTGCCGGGCAAAAACCGGAAAGCAAGCATGCCGCGGAGGTCGCGGATCGCATATCGGCCATGAACGCGACCAATCCCTATTATGAATACATCTTCGACGCCACCAAGGACCGCAAAGCATTGATCTTTTCCAACTCGAAGGAAGAAGCGGAATCGATGCTGGCTTCACTCCGAATGGTGGCGGAGAAACACAACGCACCGGACATTTACCACATGCACCACGGCAGCATCTCCGCGCCGCTGCGGGAGGCTGCGGAGGAGTGCATGCGAGACCCCTATACGCCTACCGTGATTGCAGCGACGGTCACATTGGAACTGGGGATCGACATCGGCCAACTGGAGCGAGTGGTGCAGCTGAACGCGCCTTACTCTATTTCCTCTTTCCTGCAGCGCCTGGGACGATCCGGCCGGCGCGGGAATCCCGCTGAGCTGTGGATGGTGGTAGGGGAAGAAGAACCGTTGGGCACCGAGCTATTGCCCGATCAGATCCCCTGGCAGCTGCTGCAGGGCATTGCCATCATCCAACTCTATCTGGAAGAGCGCTGGATCGAACCGATGCGGGACATCAAGTACCCCTTCTCTCTTCTCTACCACCAGACGATGAGCATTCTGGCTTCTATGGGCGAGATGAAACCGGTCAAACTAGCGGAAAGGGTTCTTCCCTTACCTCCCTTCCATCATGTCTCGCAAGACGACTACCTGACCCTGCTGCGTCATTTGTTGACCCTTGGGCATCTGCAAAAGACGGAAGAGGACGGTCTGATTATCGGTCTGGTCGGAGAGACAATTACGAACAACTTCCGCTTCTACGCGGTGTTTATGGACGACGAAGAGTATTCGGTGAAGGAAGAATCGCGGGAGATCGGCAGCATTGCCTATCCGCCCCCGCCGGGAGAACGTTTCGGCTTGGCCGGGCGGACCTGGGAGGTGCTAGAAGTCGACCTCAAGCGAAAGTACGTCTTCGTGAAAGGTGTGAAGGGAAAGGCTCTCGTTGCTTGGCCGGGTCCCTACGGCATCATCCACACGCGAATCAAGCAACGCATGCGCCAAGTCCTGTTCGAGGACGCCGAATATCCGTATCTTCAACCACACGCCAGAAAACGGCTGATGGAGGCCCGCCGCCTGGCCCGCGGTACCGGTTTAGACACAAACTATATTCTGCCCCAAGGCGGCCAGACCTATGCCATCTTTCCCTGGATGGGCACGCGCTCCTATCGCACCTTAAAACGCGTGCTGCGGCATTTGTGCGGGGAAGAGCTGGGGATCAAGAGCATCGAAGGGATGCCCTCTGATTACCTGGTGATCAAGATGGAAAAGGGCGGGCCGGAAGAGCTACGGGCGAAACTGATGAACCTAGGCCGACAAGGGATCGCACCTGAGGAGTTGTTGGGGCCAACCGAGGCTCCCCCCATGCAAAAGTTCGACAAATTCGTCCCGGCAAGCCTGCTCAAAAAAGCCTTCGCTTACGATCAATTGGACGTGGAGGAATTTCAACAACTGATTCGCGGTTGGTAATCCATCCTGCAAATTGAGCCAAGACTTTAGCTGTTCTTGCTCTGGGCTCCACGCTGCATACCGCAGGTCGAGGTGGGGTCTATGTATCCCAGGTTTAGCGGGAACCCTGCGAATTTCCCTTGGTTTCCTCTACCTGTTGCGCGATTTGCGCCCACCGCGCCAGTTGGTTCTCCAATTCCGTCTCGATATCGCGCAAGCGTTTCAACTTGGCCGGGTACGTTACTGTATTGGCATGTAAGGCCGGATCGAGGATAGCAGCGGTTAGTTCCGCCTTCTCCTGTTCCAGCAGACCGATGCGAGTCTCCAATGTCTCTTGCTCGGACAGAAGCGGACGCAGAATGCGGCTGCGTTCTTGCAATTCCTGCGCGCGCAACCGTCGCTCCGTTTTCCGCTTGGTGCCATTTTCGTTGCTCCTGCGATCTGTCAGATTCGGTACGTCGGCCAAGAAGACTTTGGTCTCCCGCTCTTTCTTCCATCGATAGTAATCGTAGTTCCCTTCATAGCGGGCCAGATTCCCCGATTGGATTTCCAGTATGCAATTGGCCACAGTATTAATCAATTGCCGGTCATGGCTGATCATGATCAGCGTGCCGCCAAACTGCGAAAGCACATCGGCCAATACCTGACGAGCGAGGATGTCAAGGTGATTGGTGGGCTCATCTAACACCAGGAAGTTGGCCGGTCGGACCAGCATCTTGGCCAGCGCGATCCGCGCTCTCTCCCCACCGCTTAAGACCTCGATCGACTTGAATACTTCCTCATCAGAGAACAGGAACATCCCGGCCAGATTGCGTAATTCCTGTGGCAGGAAACCCGGAGCGGCATTGGCTAACTCTTCCCATACGGTCCGCTCTGGCTTCAGCACATCCAGTTGGTGTTGCGCATAGTAAAACAAAGAGACATTCCCGCCGATTTTCCGTTCCCCCGCCTGAATCGGCTCCACCCCCGCCAGCACCTTGAGCAGGGTGGATTTTCCCGCTCCGTTGGGACCCACTACTGCAATTTTCTGTCCCCGTTCCAAGGAGAAGTTCAAATCCCTAAAAACGGTATTTGTTCCATACCGTTTTACGACATGCGCAAGGGTAGCTACCTGCTGGTGAGAGCGGTTGGGTTGCGGCAGACGAAAGGAAAGACGTCGCACCTGTTCCTCTGGCAATTCCACCCGCTCCATCCGCTCCAGCATCTTGATCCGGCTTTGCACCTGACGCGAAAGGGTACCGGATTTGTAGCGGAAGCGTTCAATGAAGCGCTCGATCTGATCTACACGCCGCTGCTGGTTTTCGTAGCGCGCTTCCAGCAGTTCTTGCTCCTTGGCTTTTTGGGCTAGGTAGTCGTCATAATTGCCGGTGTAACTATTCAGACGATGGCCAGAAATCTCCACGATGCGAGCCACGCTGCGGTTGAGAAACATCTGATCGTGGGAGACCATCAGGATTGTGCCGCGATAGTCGCGCAAGAATTGTTCCAGCCATGCGATAGCTTCCAGGTCCAGATGGTTGGTCGGTTCGTCCAAAAGCAATAGATCGGGTTGTTTCAACAGCAACTTGGCCAGCGCCACCCGCATCATCCAACCACCAGAATAGCTGCGAACCGGACGGCCATGGTCGGATGGCGGAAAACCCATTCCGGTGAGAATCGCCTTGGCTTTCACTTCTAGCCGGTCCCCTTCCAGATGGAGAAATTCATCCTGCATCTTGCTGTAGCAATCCAGTCGTTTCCGATCCTGAGGATGAAGACTGATCTCTTCCGCCATGCGGTGCAGGTCTCGTTCCAATCTCCCCACTTCGGGTTGGGCGGAAAGAACTTCTTCCAGAATGGAATCGTGCGGGTCTTCGGTCACGTCCTGGCGCAAATACCCGATCGTGGTGCCCTTCACCAGAACGACATCCCCGCTATCGATGGGTTCCAAGCCAGCAATGATGCGCAACAGGGTCGTCTTGCCCGTGCCATTGGGACCCACCAATCCGATCCGTTCGCCCAACGAGATGATTAGGTTCGCATCGGAGAAGAGAACCTGATTGGGATACTGCTTTTCTATCTTAACGAGCTGAAGCATCGTGTATTGGCTCTATCGGAAATCCCGCAGGAAAAGACTAACGAGAAAATGAATCCATCGCAAACGATGCAGGATGGGACGGATCGATTCTGCAAACTACTCAAATGAGGAAGCACGACCCGGACAAAATACTCCGGTTTAAAGGAGGGAATCACCCCCAGTGTCAGTAACGCAGTGGTGGCGGGTGAAACCGGCAGTGAGGTTTATGGATCCACCTCCTAGCAACCGAACTGCAATCACATTTCCTCCAAAAACCCGCATTCCGTTGCAACGATTTTTGCGCGCTCCGATACGGATTTCCAAGCATCCGCGCGTTTGCAATCCTGACTTCTGCCATCGTCCCGGCTACAATAGCGGGGATGCATTCCCGATGGAAACCGATCTTATTGGTCCTGCTGGCAGCAGTATTGTATGGGGCCAGCGCTCCGTTCACCAAGTTATTGTTGGAGCAGGTGGAACCGATTGTGCTATCCTCCCTGCTCTATCTTGGAGCAGGGTTGGGCGTGACCTTGTTGCGATTTGGCTGGCATGCTTCCGGCCAGGCACAGAAAGAAGCCCGCTTGAACGCACGGGAATGGCCATGGCTGACCGCATCCGTTCTGGTGGGTGGTGTCTTGGCTCCCATTGTGCTGATGTTCAGTATGCGCTCTACACCGGCCGCCACAGCCTCTCTCCTGATCAACTTCGAGGGGGTGGCGACAGCCATGTTGGGTGTCTGGATTTTCCATGAGCATGTCAGTCGAAGAGCCTGGTTTTCCATCTTGGTGGTCACTGGCGCCAGCATCTTGCTCTCGCTGGATATGGCTTCACCCTGGGGATTTTCGCTGGGCACTCTGGGTGTGGTGGCAGCCTACCTCTTGTGGGGTTTCGATAACCATGTCAGTCGACATCTGTCCATCAAGGATCCTTTGATGTTGGTTTCGTTTCGGGGGATTGTTGCCGGAACGATCAGCTTGGGTCTGGCTATACTATTCGGCCAGGTTTTCCCTTCGTGGCAAGGTTGGCTATTTGGCATCTTGTTAGGCTTCCTCAGTTACGGAAGCGCTTTGGTCTTTTTTATCTTCTCCCTGCGCGACCTAGGAGCTACGCGAGCGATGAGCTTCTTCAGTGTGGCACCCTTCGTTGGCGCCGCCCTTTCGTTTGCGATTTTCCGCCAGCTGCCCAATGCATTCTTCTGGGTTTCCCTTCCGTTTATGATGATAGGAGCCTGGCTACTGGCGACAGAAAACCACTCCCACCCACATGAACATGCTTTCCAAGAACACGAGCACCGCCACCATCACAACGATGGGCACCATGGCCACCATCCGAAGGAAGACGCAACCAGTCCGCTTTCCCACTCCCACTGGCATCGTCATCAGCGCTTGGTACACGAGCACTCCCATCTGCCAGACTTGCACCATCGGCACGGCCACGGGCGACGAGGTACCCCAAAGGAGGAATGAGATGAAAGCCCCATTGCAAGTGAAAATTCATTACTTTACCGGTACCGGGAACACGGCACGCGCTGCCAGGATCCTAAAACAGGAATTGGAGAATCATGGATCCGCCGTGACACTCATCTCCGTGGAAAAACGACACCTTCCCCTGCCTCCTGCCGATTCCGTCAACCTTCATGTCCTGACGTTCCCGGTCCATGCGGGGGCGGTGCCCCAGATCATGCGCCAATACCTGCAGCGTTTCTCTGTACAAGGGTCGGCCCGTTTTGCCGTCTTGGCTGTGGTTGGAGATGCCTGGGTCGGGAAGGGCGCAAGCCGAAAGCACATACCCGGACATGAGGGGCAATCGTTGCGCGAAGCCCAACGGCTATTGGCGCGAAAAGGATATCCCGTGCATCTTGCCGATGTCGTACCGTATCCAGCCAACTTTACCCAGATCGCGAACACCATGGCTCCCGATGATCAGGAGCGGCTTTTCCAGCAATCGGACGCGCAGGTTAAGGCGATAGCAGCCCGGCTGATCTCAGGCGATGCCTATCGTAAACCCTGCCCCTTCTTTGTCCGCTGCTGGGCGATCCCCCTTGGCATGCTCTATCGATTGTTCGGCCGGCGCGGTCTGGGTAAGCTCTATGTAGCGGATCAAACCTGTACGCATTGCGGCTTATGCGCCCAATCCTGTCCTGCTGAGGCCATTCAGATGAGGGAGGGATTTCCCCGCTGGACACTGGAGTGTCAGGGTTGCCAGCGCTGTATCAATATCTGTCCCAGCCACTCGATTCAAACATCCGTGGTGCGTCTTGTCGCGTTTATCGCTTCCATACCGCTCTCTTTCTGGCTGACAAGGGACAGAGGAAAATGGCGATCCCCCATCCTATGGGTATCCATATTCTCACTCCTATTGCCACTTCTGGCGGACCTAGCGATCGATCGAATGGAACGGAATCCAACCGCACGCACGTTCTTAAGCAAAAGTTTCACCCAAGGATATCGGCGGTATCGGGAACCCCATTTTCGCCCTCCGGTAGATCCCGAATAGCCGCAGAATCTATCCGTCTTCTCCCAAAGGTGTGATTGTTCTTCGGTAGGTTGTTTCGTTGTTTTCATGGATTGCCATGCTGGGTTGGGGCATCGTGAACCCGTTGATGCCTTTGCTACCGAATAAGGTGACTCGTTTTGATGCTGGAGGGGCGGAATTGGGAGATACCCGAGACACCTGCGTCAGGGGAAGAATCGGTTCGGAAAGCTCTGATCTAAGTTCTGGCTGATTGGGGGATTCCTGGAGCAACAAAAAACTTGTAAGCATTTTCCAGAGACACTTAGATTCACTACCGGCCTTACGGTTTCGCTTGGAATGCGGTATAATACCCTGTTCCGGTTCGGGAAAAGGCGAAGCGGACTTATGTCAGCAGTCTTGGAAGCAAAGGCTCCGCAGGGCCAATGGTGGGTGTTCCTACTCTTAGGCATTATCTATCTGCTTTTCGGCATCGCCAGTTTCATCTGGCAAATAGACGTTGCGGAAATCCTAATCCTGGTCTTTGGGATCTTCGCCTTGGTTTCCGGTGTTGTGGCTCTAGTCGGGATGTTCCGAGCCGGTAAGAGCTGGTGGATACTCCTGTTCAAAGGGATCATCAGCTTGGCAGCGGGAACGATCGTGCTAATCAATCCGGTGTTAGCGGGATTTACGATCTATATATTCATCGTGATTTGGGCGATCGTCTCCGGGCTATTCGAATTTTTGGGGGCGTTTTTCGGCGGCGTGAAGGGGGGAGGAGTGGCCTTGCTTGCCATTGCTGGCATTTTCTCCGTCATCTTCGGTGTGCTGTTATTGGTGCTACATTGGGTGACCGGGTTCCTGGCCCTGATGTGGACCTTCGGTTTTTACGGCATCCTCTACGGCATTACTCTGATGGGATACTCGGCCACCGCCCGCAACAAAAGTATCGCATAACTAGGGTATCGGTGGAGGAGGTGAGCGTTTGCGATCGAAGCAAAGCAAGAGTCCCTTTGGGCCCGATTCGTAGGACAAACTCTGACGAAGGTGGAGCGAAAACGATGAAAGCGTGGAAAGCAGTTTCTGCCAAGTTCACCAGGTTCACGATCGCTGCTTCGCTGTTGTTCTCTTTCTTTCTTCTCCCTGCCGGGGCAGAAGCGATCCCAAATCCAGGCGGTGCCTGGACCTATTTTTCCCCACAACCCAGCGTTGTCACGCTGGGGGACACCGTGAGGATCAACTATTCCTTCACTCCCGATGTGGATATGGGTCCCAGTGTGCTGCTCTTCAGTCCCAGCCCGAGCATCGGACCGGGACAACCCTTGCAGCCGGCGGACGCGGACCCACCCTTCTCCGGAGCTGCGGGGCAGATCCTGGTGGAATTCGGCTCCAACTTCTATCCCCGTGGCGTGCCGATGTCCGGATGGACCGATTTCCAAGTGAACGGAGTATCTTCTGGAACCACGATCAACCTAACCGGTCGCTTTGCGCTCACTGCCGCTGAAGGTGAAGATACTTTCAATCCCGAAACCTCTACCGCGATCCAGGTGCAATCGATTCCAACGGAACCCCTTGGGATCAGCGTAGCCCCCAATGCGTCCTCAGTAGCTCCCGGCAACATGTTTGTCTATCATATTGTCGTCAGCAATCCCAATAGTCAGGCCGCATATTCCGTGGTCGCAAGTGACCAGTTTGACGCCTACCTCGACCCGCAAATCTCGCCGATCGGTGGACCCATTCGTTCAGGAAACACGCTGATTTGGAACTTGCATGACTCGATTCCGCCTTACGGGTCGGTCCCGATCGATTTAACCGTACGGGTTTTGCCTAACGCACCCGGAGAGTACAGCATCGGCAATTCCGCTTCCGTAACCAGTGCCAATTACGGTCCCAACTCGGCCAGCTCCATCCCTGTAATCGTCAACGCCACGCCACCACCTTCTTCCTACGCCCTTTCTATCACTGTCAACCAAGGCCAGGTCGCTCCCGGGGGAATCTTTCGCTATACCATCACGCTGCAGAATGGCGCTAGCTATGCCGTCACCCAACCACTGTTCGAATTTGCTCTACCCCCCAATACAAATCTCCTGGGAACCTCTTCCGCCGGCGTTCTTAACGGAAACAGGGTGCAGTGGTACCTGGGAACCATTGTCCAAGGTCAGACCGTTCAACTCACCGCAGACTTGCAAGTCGCCTATGGTATACCGGCAAGCACGGTGATCAATGCCACTGCGCACTTCAATGGCCGAACCCAACCGGGTTACTATGTTGTGGATACCAATTCAGCTGCCCCACCGGTGACGGTGTCGGCACCGCAGTTCACGATCACTCATGCCGTCAATCCACCGAACGCACCGGGCGGTGGAACCGTGGCATTCACTGTCGTCATCAAGAACGGATCCAACAGCGCCGCCACAAGCTGCCAACTGCAGTACACACTGAACCCCCATCTGCTGAACCCGGTCCCAAATCCGATGGCCAGTGGCCAAAGCGGCAACGTATACACCTGGAACCTTGGTTATATCAATGCGGGCCAGCAAATCACGGTCAACATCAATCTAACGATCGATCCGGCCACCACCGTCGGCCAAACCCTGAGCAACGCAGCGGTGCTCACCATCGGCAGTGTGCAGTACTCAGCATCCGCCGGTGTCTACGTCAGCCAGATCCCACCTCCTCCGATCAAGGGTTTCCCGGACCTCCCCTCTTATTTCTGGGCGTATGACGAGATCACCGCTCTTGTGAAAGGCCAGATCATCAACGGTTACCCTGATGATACCTTTAAGCCAAACAATGCGATCACGCGAGCCGAATTCGCGAAGATGATCCTGCTCTCGATGGGCTACCAGCCTCCATTGGCCGGAACCAATATCCCCGTGTTCCCAGACTTGACCGCGGATGACATGTGGGCGAATACCTACATCATGGGTGCCGTCCAGCACCACTTGATGCAGGGGTACCCGGACGGTTCCTTCCGTCCACGGAACTCGATTACGATGGCGGAAGTGCTCACCGTGATTGTCCGTGCCCAGCAGTGGCCGCTGGTCAATACACCCGCAGGCAGCAAGATCACGATCCATGACCTGGACAATGCCGGTCCGCCCAATTACGTGGTCCGGCCCCTGACGTCGCAGGAGTGGTTCTATCAATACGTTGGCACGGCGATCGCGCACCGCATCATTTCCTTTCCAGACGATCCGCACATCACCGCGCAAGGCCCGGATGGCGATTCCTACATGGCTTACTTCAATAGCCCCTGCAATCGGGCACAGACCGCAGTGTTTGATTACCGGATACTGGCCGTCCATTTCGGTTCCTAGACCCAGCATCGAACCATAGAAAGAAATGCAAGAGGGCTCCCGACGGGAACCCTCTCTGTTTACCCGTCATCGCGGGTGATGTCCCACTGGACTCTAGTCGATCCATTGCACGGATAGGATCCGTTCCAGGTGGAATGTGCGTCGGTCCCCCGCGGAAAAGCAGTAGGCTTCCAAACCAGGAAAGGGGATACCACGGTAGATCATCTGGGCAATGCGCAGGGGTCGGATGATCCGCTCGCTCTTTTCATTCCGCCCTTTCAAGTAGACGATGCGGATCCGCCGCTGATCGTCCAGGGCCTGCTGGATCAGATGCAACTTGTCTTCCGGCGATTGGTCACGGTCGGCCAAGCGGCATTGGAATGACGTTAGGAAGCGGACTACACGGTAGTCGATACGCACATCGGACAAACGAAGCGGTTGGCGCAGGAGAATCCCTTCCAAGCTGGTACAGCGGCTCAGAGCCACATAGAGCTGGCCATTGGCGAAGGCACCCCGACCCAGATCCAGAATCACTCGGGGGAAGGTCTTGCCCTGGCTCTTGTGGATGGTGACGGCCCACGCCAAACGAATGGGTGTTTGGATGAAGGTGCCTACGATTTCTTTCTCGATGGTGTCGGAGACTCGGTCATAGCGGGACTGGATCATCTCCCATTGAAAGGGTGGAACCCCCACCTCTTCGCCGGAATCCAACAATACGGTAGGGTTCTTTTTGCCAGTCCGGGTGATCATGCCCAGCGAGCCATTCACCCATCGCCCCTGGCTGTCGTTGACCAAGAGCATCACCCGTGCGCTCTTCTTGAGAGTCAGATCCGCATCGGTGGGTAAATCACGGTACCCGAACTCTCCCTCCGTTTTAGCCCGGTAATGCCGCTTCTTGCCAGGCAAACGCGCTAGGTGGGCCTGGTTGATCCGGTCGGCCTGGGCATTGGTCGCAGTGAGGGTGATGTACAGCTCTTCCAGCGCCGCCGGGATGGGCAAACAACGCTGGTTGATGCGAGCCAATTCCGCTGGAGAGATCGTGCGCTGGCGTACCGCATTGAGCAGATCGATGAACTCCCGATCGTGCTGCCGGTAGATTTTTTCCAACTCCACGAACTCTACCTTCTCCAAGTCTTGCTCGAACTGGGCCAGTGCCTGGGCATCGAAGAAGTAGGGGGTGCGATACTTGCCGGCCAGAGCTTCCCGCTCGAGCCCTTTCACCACTGGCGGGAGCTGGTAAAGGTCCCCGATGAACACCATCTGCACGCCACCAAAGGGACTGGGATCATGGCGCACTACCTTCAGGAAGCTGTCCACGCAATCCAACAGGTCAGCCCGCACCATGGAAACTTCGTCGATTACAATCATTTCCAGCCGTTGGTACAACTCTGGTTTTGCAGTAATCGCTGCCAATCGACGGGTATCCGATACGGCGATCTGCGGCTCGAAGCCAAAGAAGGAGTGGATGGTCTGACCGGCTACATTCAATGCAGCCACGCCGGTGGGAGCCAGCACAATCATCTTTTTACGAGTTTGGCTGCGATAGAGATCGAGCAAGGTGGACTTGCCGGTACCGGCCCGCCCGGTAATGAACACGGTCTGGGACGTATCCGCCAGCAAATCCAACGCCCGCTGGAATTCGGGATTGATCTCGATCGTCAGGTTCTGTATGGAGGGAATCGGCACTCGACAAGGGAATCCGGCCATGCTGTAATAATTCTACACTTAAGAACTGTTTCTTGCCGCTTTCATCGTCCGTTGGCTTTGACAGCGCACCCCCTTGTCGCTATAATTCTGCGGATATAGAAAAGGAAGGAACGATTCTATGTACGCTGTGTTGCATCTTGGAGGCAAACAATATCGAGTCCAGCTTGGTGGGACGTTTAAGGTGGATTTTCTCGAAGGAGAAGTTGGCCAACCCATTCAGTTGGAAAAGGTTTCCATGATCGTGGACAAAGAGAAGGTATTGGTCGGCAAGCCGTGGGTGGAAGGAGCCAAGGTCAAGGCGACCGTGCTGGAGCAGGGCCGCGACCGCAAGATCATTGTTGCCACCTACAAGGCCAAGACCAATTTCCATCGCAAGGCCGGGCACCGACAGGATTTCACCAACCTGCGGGTGGATGGTATTGAGTATCCCGGAAAAGAAGGAGAAGGATAAATGGCGCATCATAAAGCAGGCGGCAGTTCACGAAATGGTCGAGATTCCAATGCCCAGCGTTTGGGTGTAAAGTGTTTTGATGGCCAATACATCACGGCCGGATCCATCATTATCCGTCAGCGCGGGTCACGCATCAAAGCCGGAACCAACGTCGGTATGGGCCGCGATTACACATTATTTGCCACCAGCAATGGTACGGTCAAATTCGAGCGAGTCGGGAGAGACGAGAAAAAGGTCAGTGTCCGCGCCTGAAATACCCATGCAGTCCAGTGGAAATAGACTTCGATCGATGCGATCGGGGTCTATTTTGTTTCCACCGCCCAGTTCCGAGCCGGATGTTTGTTGATCGGGTAACGTTCACTGCGCGGGGCGGGCGCGGTGGGAATGGTTGCGTCGCCTTTCGGCGGGAAAAATTCATTCCTCGAGGTGGCCCCAGTGGAGGAAACGGAGGGAATGGAGGTTCCGTCTTCCTGGAAGCGACACCGAATCGCTTCACGCTGATCGATTTTACCTATCAACCCCTCTACGAAGCCGAAGCCGGGAAAGCAGGCCAAGGCGCCGACTGTCATGGCGCCAATGGCAAGGACCGGATCGTCACCGTACCGCTGGGGACACTGGTTTCAAACAGCAAGGGCGAATTGCTGGCAGACCTGACGAAACCCGGCCAAAGGGTTTTGCTGGCAAAGGGCGGGTTGGGTGGGCGTGGAAATTCCGTGTTTGCCTCCTCCGTGCACCAAACGCCGCTCATCGCTGAAAAAGGGACCAAGGGGGAGGAGGAGGTATTCACACTGGAGCTGCGATTGTTGGCTGACATTGGTGTGATCGGGAAACCAAATGCCGGGAAATCCACCCTGCTGGAAGCATTGTCCGCCGCCAAACCGAAGGTAGCTGACTACCCCTTTACCACTTTGTCTCCCGTTTTAGGTGTGGTTCGCTTTCCCAACGGCTCGGATGCCATTCTGGCAGAAGTACCCGGCTTGATCGAAGGCGCTCATTCCGGTACCGGACTCGGGCATGACTTCCTCCGCCACATCCTGCGCACTCGTGTATTGGTCTTTCTGCTCGATGTTAGCGGGGATGCATTGACGGATCTGGAACTGCTTAAGGGTGAATTGGAGCTGTATGAGCCCAATTTGGCGAAGCGCCCCTCGCTGGTGGTTTTAAACAAGGCGGATCTGGTGCCGCAGGAAATCAGCCAGACGATAGCCAGCCAGATTCAACAAAGTGGAGAACAAGTGGTGGTTGTCTCCGCCCGGGAAAAGAACAATCTGGATGCGTTGATGCTGACTCTCCAGGAAACATTGGCCCATGCCCCGGCGGTCGAGTCCTTAATCAGCAAGAAACGAGCCATCTACACATTGAAGGCCACAGCCCCCAGACATTTCGTCGTACAAAAGGTGAAAGAGGGAGTCTATCGAGTCCAGGGTGAATACCTCCAGATGTTGGTCGAGCGTACCAACATGGACAACGATTTCGCCGTAGAACGCCTGCAGAAGCAGTTGGACAAACTGGGAGTGGAAAAGGAACTGATAAAGCAGGGCATCCGGATCGGTGATACCGTACAAATCGGGGATGCGGAGTTCAACTTCCAGAGCAACGAGGCCGATGCCGAAACCTAGCATCGGCATTTTCGGCGGAGCTTTTAACCCGATTCACCTCGGCCATTTAGCGGCCGCACAGGAAGCCCTTCTTCGCTATCGGTTGGACCGGGTGTTTTTTGTCCCGGCCGGCATCTCTGTATGGGAAAAACCCGACTGGCTGAATGCGGAAAGCCGATTCCGCCTGGTAGCGCTGGCCTTAAATGATAATCCCCATTTCTTCGCTTCGCGGATCGAAATCGAACGGCCAGACCGTTCCTACAGCGTGGACACGCTGCGTGCGTTCCATCACCGATTTCCCCAAAGCCCTCTCTTTTTATTGATCGGTTCAGATGCCTTCAGCGAATTCCCTCGTTGGAAGGAACCCCAGGAAATCCTGAAGCTGGCGGAACTGATCGTGATTTACCGCCCCGGGACCCGTTTGACTGCCGCAATCCGCAACCTGGTCACTCCCCGGGTACACTTGTTGAGCTATCCCGGTGTGGCCATTTCGTCGAAAGAAATCCGCGCTCGTTTGGCTCGGGGAGAATCCATTCGCTACCTGGTCCCAGATTCCGTCTGCGAAGCTATTCTGCAGGAAACACTCTATCGAGAGGAGGTGTCGAAGTAGAAGCCGAACCGTTGCTGGAGAAGCTGGTGGATGTCTTGTTGAATAAAAAAGCACAAGATGTACTAACACTTGACTTAAACGGCATCTCATCGTTTACCGATTTCTTCCTGATCGCGACAGGGGAAACAGACCGTCAAACTCATGCTCTATACGAAGGGCTAATCGAAACACTGAACGAACAGGGCGTTCCCTTCCGGGTGGAAGGAACCGAACAGACGCATTGGATTTTGGTCGACCTCGGCAATATCGTGGTGCATCTGTTCACGCCTGAATTGCGTGCCTACTATACCTTGGAAGACTGCTGGTCCCAAGCCCAGAAGAAAGTGTACCTGTAAGGAGGAATCCGTGCCGGAATTGGTCGTGTTGGTCGACGGCAACAGTATACTCTACCGCACCTATTTCGCCTTGCCAGCCTTGCTGACCAGCGATGGTACCCCCACCGGCGGTGTATACGGCCTGACCAATATCCTGTTCAAACTGTTGGAAGAAACCAAGCCCGATTGGATCTTTTTCACCTTCGACCTGAAGGGACCCACCTTCCGCCACCTCGATTTTGCCGACTACAAAGCCAACCGACCCAAGGCTCCTTCCGACCTTGTTCAGCAGTTAGCTCTGGCTCACGAGCTGGCTGAGGCCTTGTGCATTCCGGTATTCGAGCGGCCCGGGTTCGAGGCCGATGACATGATCGCCACGCTGACCAGCAAGGCCGTGACTGCCGGCAAACAAGTAGTCATCCTGACCGGAGACTTGGACACACTGCAATTGGTCTCCGATGCGATTTCCGTGCTGGTGCCGCGAAAAGGAATTAGCGAAACCACGACCTATGACCTGACTGCCGTGCGCAAGCGATACGGCCTGGAGCCTCGTCAATTGGTGGATTACAAGGCGTTGGTCGGGGATCCCTCAGACAACATCCCTCGCATTCCGCAGATGGGGGAAAAAACCGTTGCCGCCTTGCTGGCCAAATTTGGCTCACTGGCAGAGCTCTACCAACAGCTGGAACACCTGGAACCACGCCTGCGCACGATTCTGGTGGAGAATCGCACCCAGGTGGAACAAAACAAGTTTCTGACACAATTGATCTCGGACATTGATCTATCGGTGGACTGGAATTCCCTTAGGTTCTCCGGTTTCCAGCAGGAAAAAGCCAGGGATTTGTTTTCACGTTTGGAATTCAAGACGTTGCTACGGAAATTGGCTCCGCCTCCCGCGATCCAAGACGACACGCCGCAGCGAGCATTAGAGGACTGGAGGCCAACCGCACTGCCCCTTGTCTTTGCCCTCACCGAGGAAAAACCTCCGCATCTAGCGTTGGCTGATCAAAACGCGGTATTCGTGGGAGAGCTGGGAGGAGGAACCTCCAGCGGTCTTTTCGATGCGAACCCAACGCTGCCAGAGCCCATCCGCCGGTCGCTGGCGGATGTAAACCGGCCCAAATGGACGCATGACGGTAAAACGGCTCGAAAAATGCTCGCCACGCTGGGTCTTCCCCTCGCTGGGGTCAGCTTTGATACTTTGCTGGCAGCCTACTTGATCAATTCCGGTCGAAGCTCACATAACCTGGATCAAATCCACCTGGAAAAACTGAAGCGACCGCTTTGGCAGGAAGGAGAAGAGTTCGGTCCCAGGGAGCGGGCGGTTCTGATTGCACAAGCTGTGCTGAGACTGACACCCTTGCTGGAAGAGGACTTGATCACATTGGAGTTGATGCAGCTTTTCCGTGAGGTGGAGCTGCCCCTCTCCGATGTGCTGGCGGAAATGGAACAAACGGGTGTCCGCCTTTCCCGCCGGGTGTTGGAAGAGCTTCGCCAGGAGGCAGAAGTCCACCTGGCTTCCTTGGAGAAGGAAATCTTCGAGCAATGTGGTTGCCGGTTCAACATTTCTTCACCAAAGCAATTGGCCGTCGTCCTGTTCGAGAAGCTGCAATTGGCCAAGGGACGAAAAACCAAGACCGGCTATTCTACCGATGCTGCCGTGTTGGAAAGCTTAGCCTTTGCTCATCCCGCGGTGGCCCGGATCTTGGAATACCGAGAGCTGTTTAAGCTGAAGACCACTTACATCGATGTCTTGCCGGGTCTGTTGGACCCCAATGACCGCGTGCACACCACCTACCTGCAAACCTCCACTACCACCGGCCGCCTGTCGTCAGTGAACCCTAATCTACAAAATATCCCCATCCGCTCCGCATTCGGCCAACAGATCCGTCGAGCCTTTATCGCTTCGTCGGGTTCTTTCCTGCTCTCGGCCGATTACTCCCAAATCGAGCTGCGAGTGCTTGCCCATCTCTCCCGGGATCCAGATCTGCTTGAGGTCTTCGCACGCGATGGCGATGTGCACACCGACACGGCCTGTCATGTGTTCGATGTATCGCCGGGGCAAGTTACGTCCGACATGCGGCGCACGGCCAAAGCGATCAACTTCGGCATCATTTACGGCATGAGTCCCTACGGTCTTGCCCAGGCCACCGGGGTGCCGGTGGAGGAAGCCGCAGCCTACATCGACCGCTATTTCGCACAACACGCTCAAGCGCGACAAACGCTGGAGGAAATCCTGCAGCAAGGGCGAAAGTACGGTTTCGTGAGCACCATCCTCGGCCGCAAAAGATTCATCCCCGACTTGAATTCATCCAACCGCCGATTGGCCCAGATGGCGGAACGTGCAGCGCTGAACGCGCCGATCCAGGGCTCGGCAGCCGATATCCTCAAATTGGCCATGCTCAAACTGCACCGTGCGCTAAAGGAAAAGCAACTGAAAAGTCGGATTGTCCTCACCGTGCACGACGAGCTGGTGTTGGACTGCTTGGAAAACGAACGAGATACGGTGATACCCTTGGTGCGATATTGCATGGAGAATGTCTACCCCCTGGCCGTGCCTTTAAAGACCGAGCTCAAAATTGGTTGGAATTGGTACCATATGGAAAAGGTTTAGCATGCCCGAACTACCCGAAGTAGAGACGATACGGCTTGGCTTGCAGCAATCCTTGGTAGGCAAGGAGATCACCGGCGTGGAGGTGTTTTGGTCGGGTGTCCTAAAGAACATCCCGCCGGGCGACTTTCACCTGCGCGTGGTCGGAGACCGTTTCCAATCAATCGAGCGCCGTGGCAAATTCCTCTTGCTTCATCTTGCTTCCGGTCAAACGTTGGTGGTGCACTTGCGCATGACCGGTTCCCTCACCGTTTGCACGTCCAAGATGCCGCGCCCAAAGCACACTCACATCGTATTAAATTTGGGCAAACGCCAGGAATTGCATTTTACGGACCAACGCAAATTCGGCGAGTGGCATCTCCTGCTTCCGCCGGAACTGGCCAGGTTTCCTGGCCTGGAAAAACTGGGCCTGGAACCACTGGACTCTGCGTTTACTGTGAAGGAATTGGCACAGGTCCTAGCCAAATCGACGCGCAAAGTGAAAGACATCTTGCTGGACCAAACCAAAATCGCCGGCATTGGAAACATTTATGCCGACGAAGCCCTTTTCATGGCCTTGATTATGCCGACGAAACCGGCCAACAGTCTTGGTCGGAACGAAATCGTACGGTTGCATGCCGGGATCCGACGTGTGCTGAAGGCTTCCATCAGCGCCCAAGGGCGGACATTCTCCCACTATCGCAGCGCCACGGGCGAAAAGGGCGACTACCAACCCCTGGTGCATGGCACGGATAGCGGTCATTGCCCGCGCTGTGGCCGACCGATTAAGAAAATACGGGTAGGAGGAAGGGGCACGTACTTCTGTCCTCGTTGCCAACGATGAAAGTGATTGGGTTGACGGGGGGTATTGCCTCCGGAAAAAGCAAGGTAGCCTCTTTGCTGGCCTCCTGGGGTGCTGTGGTGATCGACTCCGACCTGGTGGCGCACCGCGTGATGGAACGCGGAAAACGCGTGCAGGACAAGATCCGGCTTCATTTCGGCAAGCGCGTATTTCGGGAAGGAAGAATCGATCGGATCGTGTTGGGCAGGATTGTATTCCGTCACCCCGCCGAGCGAAAAGCATTGGAAGCGATCGTCCACCCCCAAGTGAAGCGGATTCTCACCCGCCGGACGAAGGAGCTGGAGCGAAAAGGGGAGCCCTTTATCTTCCTGGAGATCCCCTTGTTGTTTGAAGTGGGCTGGCAAAAACGGATGGACGAGGTCTGGCTCGTCTACGCGCCGCCTGCCCAACAGATCGTCCGGCTGCACGATCGGGATCACCTGGAAGAAAAGGAAGTGCAACGCCGTCTGGCTGCCCAACTCCCCTGGGAAGAAAAGTTGAAAGGGGCCACACGCATAATCGACAACTCCGGCTCCTGGGAACGTACTGCGTACCAGGTCCGCGCACTGTTCCTGAGCATCTCCGAGCGTTGATCCACCTCTCGTATTCCCGTCTTTCCTCGTACAGTGCCTGTCCCTACCGCTTTTACCTGGAGTATGTGTTTGGATTTCGACCCCCATTGAACGCCCGAATGAGCTTTGGGTCCAGTCTGCATCTTGCTTTGGAGGGTTTGTACTCCTTAAGGAAGCCACGCCCTAGCCTGGATGAACTCTTTCAGTTCTATCTGCAGCGCTGGTTGCCCTACGGTTATCGTTCTAAAGAGGAACAATCTCGCTATTTCGAAGAAGGATTGGTGATCCTGCGCGAGTACTATCTTAAGAATATACTCCAGTTCCGGACGGCGATGGCTACCGAGTTGCGTTTCCAGGTGGAACTAGAGGGAGTGAACTTCTCGGGCATCATCGACCGGGTGGACGGAAATCGGGAAGCGTATACCCTGCTGGACTACAAGACCTCTCGCCAGGAAGATTACCTTGACTCGCTGCAGCTTCCGCTTTACCATCTGGCTTTGGAAGAACAGTTCGGTCACCCACCGGATGATCTCTATTACTACTTTCTACGGGAGCAAGAGCAAGCCCATTTGCCGGCCGGCGACGATAAGCTGGCCGAAGCGCTGGAGGCGCTCGTCCGGGTAGCAGAAGGGATAGGTCGTGGCCGCTTCGAACCCAAAAAGGGTCCTCGTTGCCGCAGCTGCGACTTTCGCAAATTCTGCCGAATCGAGGAAGAGCGACTCACGCTTGGCATTGAGCCGAGCGAATAAACGTTTCATTCAGCAGAAACACCATTGCGAAGCCATTGCCCAAGCGCAATGGATCGGTCGGGTGTATTTGCTAGGACAAGGGATGGCTGGGATGGAAACATGAGCGAGAGTCCAGATGATATCTATGCCGACTTTGCCGAACGGTATGACCGATTTTCCGGTCCGATCGGGGAACCGGCTCCCGTGCGCTTGGCTTTCTTTCGCCGTCTGTTTGCCCAGCATCAGGTTCAGTTGGTACTCGATTGCGCTTGCGGCACAAGAAGAGACCTGATCCTCTTCCGGGCACTTGGCTGCCAGGTTGGGGAACGGACTTGTCTCCATCGATGCCGGCACAAGCGCGAAAGAACTTGGCTGGGCTGGGATTGAAAATCCCCCTGACCCTGGCTGACTATCGCGAATTGCGGAAGTATTTTCCGCAACCGTTTGACGTGGTGACCTGCCTATCCAGCTCAATCCTGCACATGCCGGACGATGAGGAAGTGGTACGTGCCTTTGC
>Ga0315289_10001271_pt1 | contig 39463 bp, 33 predicted proteins | sample YL17G11_40_MG_FD_203452 | JGI IMG/M metagenome (GOLD analysis project Ga0315289, IMG submission 203452) | Sediment microbial communities from Yellowstone Lake, YNP, Wyoming, USA - YL17G11_40 | ecosystem: Environmental > Aquatic > Freshwater > Lake > Sediment | place: USA: Wyoming | collected... | reverse complement strand
AGATGCAGGATTAAAGAAATTTATTTTTGTTATCGGCTATAAAAGCGAGATGGTAAGAAACTATTTTGGCGATGGCAAAAAATGGAATGTCCGCATAGAATATGTAAATCAAGGGAAAGCTCTTGGAACTGCTCACGCCATAGGAATGGTTGAAAATTTTGTTGACGATTTTATTGTCTTATGCGGGGATACGATTTTTGGCAAGAACGATATAAAAAATATACTGAAAAAAGGCACTAAAATAGGATTGGTGGAAGTAGAAAATGCTGGTGAATACGGAATTGTCGAACTGGCTGGAAAAAAAGTCGTCAAGATTTATGAAAAAATAGAGGAACCTTTTTCAAATGTCATAAATGCCGGCATCTATCATTTCAATAAAAAAATCTTTTATTATATTGGAAAAACAGAGAAATCTCCTAGAGGTGAATTCGAAATTACCGATTCAATAAATACGCTTGTTAAAAAAGAAAAGACGGAAGGTGTATTTTTAAAAGAATGGAGAGACGTTGTCTATCCATGGCATCTATTGGATGCAAATGAAGAATTATTGAAAAAGATAGACAAAAAAATTGAAGGGACCGTAGAAAAAAATGCCACAATAATAGGAAATGTTGTTATTGGTAAAAACAGTAGAATAAGAAATGGCAGCTACATTGAAGGACCTTCAATAATAGGTGATGATTGTAAAATCGGTCCGAATTGCTACATAAGACCGTATACATCAATTGGTAACAGCTGTCATGTAGGGAACGCCTGCGAGGTAAAAAACTCCATCATCATGGACAACAGCAATGTTCCTCATCAGAATTATGTTGGCGATTCTATCATAGGGCAAAATTGCAATTTAGGGGCTGGGTCAAAAGTAGCAAATCTGAGATTAGATAAAAAAAACATTAAAGTTGTTTTGAATGGAAAAAAAATAGATACAAAAAGAAGAAAACTTGGAGTAATCATTGGAGATAACGTACAAACAGGTATAAATTCTATGATGAATGTTGGTACAATGATAGGTAACGACGTTTTTATAGGTCCAGGAACAGTAGTAGCTGGAGAAATTAAACCAAATACAAAAATGATGTAAAAAGGAAATGCCAACGTTTTTACAAATTAGCTTTTTTGAATATTGTAAAGTTCCCAGTACTTGCCTTTTTGTTTAAGTAATTGACTATGCATTCCACTTTCGACAATTTTACCTTTATCTATAACATAAATAATATCTGCATTTTGAATTGTTGATAACCTATGAGCAATTATTAAAGTTGTGCAGCTTTTAGATATTTTGTTGATAGCTTTTTGTACGGTATTTTCAGATATGTTATCTAAAGAACTCGTAGCCTCGTCCAATATTAATATCTCGGGTTTTCTTATCATTGCCCTTGCAATTGCTATACGTTGTTTTTCTCCACCTGAAATTTTCATGCCCCGGTCGCCTACTGTCGTATCGTATTTTTCAGGTAGCTGCTGAATAAATTCATCCGCGTTTGCCAATTTTGCAGCTTCTATTATTTCCAGTTCTGTATATTCTCCTCCAAATGCAATGTTATCTCTGATAGATGCGTTGTAAATAAAAGTCTCTTGACTTACATATCCTACCTTTTTTAAAAATGAAAAAATATCAAACTCTTTGATATTTACATCATCAATGTAAACACCGCCGTCGTTAACATCATGCAATCGTAACATCAAATTGGCAACTGTTGATTTCCCTGAACCTGACGCTCCTACCAAAGCTGTTATTTTATCTTTTTTTATTTTTAGTGAAACATTGTCCAATAGAACGTCTCTATCTTTGTAAGCAAACTTAGCGTTTCTTAATTCGATACCTGAATTTAATCCTGTGAATTCTTTATTTCCATTTTTTATTTTACTATAAGTTGCATCTTTTAGCATTCTAAAAATTGCTTCTAAATTTGGAAGCACTACCATGAGATCCATTCGATAACTTCCAAGCTTTGATATTTTAGGCAAAATAATAAAAACTGCAAAGGCAAAAGTACCGATAACTGGAATTGCTGTAATGAAGCCGGACGGATTTGTTAATCTTATAAAAACAACCAAGCTCCCAATTGAGAGATATAAAAGCAGAATAACCAAAATTTCCGGAATTCTAGCCCAAAAGTAACTTCTTTTATAATTAAACCAGAAGGTTTTTATCGCGTTATCAAATTGCTTTTTCCAATAAGGAAATGTTTCAAATACTTTTATTTGTTTAATTCCACTCGTAAATTCATTTACAACTACCATTTCTTTTTGGCTAGATTCACGTTGTTTTACACCTGCTGCATAACTTATTCTTGTGCTTAAATATTTCGTTAGATAGTAATATCCAATTCCACCAAATATTATCAAAACGGTACCTTTCCACGACATTGAAAGTAATAGAGAAAATATTGATACTGATAATATAAGATCTACAAAAAAGTTTGACAGAATGGTTAATAAGGCTGCCACAGACATAGGTGCGGTGGCGGTTTTATAGAGTATTTCTCCTTCTTTATTATCAATGAAAAATTGGTAATCCGAATTTATACATTTATTGAATATTTTTTGCTTCGTATCGATTACGATTTTCGAAATAAAGTTTACAGAAAAAAAGTAATAAACAATCTTAAACAAAAAAACAAAAACAGCAAGTACAATAAATAAAATGCAATATTTTACCAGAGTGTCGCTAATTGGAATAATTTTTACAAAAATGTTAATAAAATTTGTGAAGATGTTGTTGGATGATTGGTTTCCTAAACTATTTGATAATATTGGAGCGATTAGTGCTATATTTAAAGTTTCCAAAAGACCTACAAAAATAGCTAAAAGTATCAAAAACAAAAACTGAATTTTATATTGACTTAAGAAAAACCAAAGTACGTTCAAATTATTTCTTTTTTCCTTCATTTATCTCCATCTTTAACATTTCTAAGTTTATCTGATAGCTAATCACTCCTACGTATTAAAATTTTACTTGTTATAGATCTTATTTCATTAGCAATTAGTTTTTTATTTTAATTTCGTCTCATTATAATATAGCAGAAAAAATAAGATTTGGGTCAATTCTGTTACCTCTTATTACCTGGATTGTATCGCTTGCTACTTCAACAAACAGATGAAATCACATCATTATGGACTTACTAATAATTTTTTTAATTCTTCAAAATTTTTTGGAAAAATTATCTTATTCCCCGATGTCGCTATTAAATAATTTTTAATTTCTTTTTAAGTATTGTTTACCCAAAAGAAATGTTAAATTATGTAAAATCCGAATTAAAAGGGAAAAATGAAGAAGGTAGATAAATTTTTTTAAAATATCGAGTATTTAACCATTTAATCTTTCAATAGTTCTTTTTAAAGAGTTTCCCTGTTGCTTAGCATATTCTAGATCCATATAATCAGTTTTTAATAAAATGAGCTTCGGTTGAATTTTTTCTGCAATGGGGCACAACCCCTTTTCATATTTAATGTTGTTTTTTTTAAATTTCATCCCTAGAAGTGCCGGTTCCATATAATTCAATTTAAAACACCCATAGAATCTATCGCCGCCTTCATCCATATAAGCTTTACGGAACTGATGCCACGAGATTTTATCACTTTTTAACATCATTGCAAAGGTCCAATAAGAATTTATATAGCCCTTTGGTGTTTTTTGTGGTACTAACCAGTTGCATCCTTCAATTGCTTCATTATATATTTTGCCTATCTCTATTCTTTTCTTAACAAATTCTTCAAGTCTCTCCAACTGAGCTAATGCCGCAGCCGCACATAACTCTGGGAGACTATAATTTGGTGAAACAAACATGTGTCTATTAAAATTAGGATCCTGAAGTTCATCCTTTGAAAGTTTACTGTCCTTTCTTGTTGCCTTCAAACTTGAAAAACCAAGTACACTAAATTTTCTAGCTTTTTCTGCAAGCTCTTCATTATTTGTAATAATCATTCCACCGTCGCCACAAGTAATGTGTTTTGATCTCTCTAAACTAAAACTACCCATATCCCCGATTGTACCTGATATTTTCCCATTGCACATACCAAGATAACATTCAGCACTATCCTCTAATACATATAGATTATTTTCCTTTGCAATTTTCATTACGGCATCCATATCGGAAGGAAGACCAAATATTGCAACTGGCATTATGACTTTAGTCCGTGGAGTTATTTTTTCTTCTACTTTATTTTGATCAATATTAAAGGTATCTGGATCAATATCAACAAAAACAGGCACCCCACCAAGATATAAAGCCGAAAAGGCAGTAGATGCATAAGTAAGTGGAGGTACTATTACTTCATCATCTTTCTTAACATTCATGGCAGCAAGAGCGCAATGGAGGGTAGATGTTCCGGAATTAACCCCTATAGCATATTTAACTCCAAATTTTTCCGCGAATTTTTCCTCCAATCTCTGGTTCATACTTCCATCTAATCTAGATTCTATTGCTTGTCTAATGTACTTCAGTTCTTTTTTGTTCATGCGCCAAGGTTTTTTTCCATGCATTTTATTACTCCTCTTGGTTGAAATGTTTACAGCGGATTTATTTTTTAAATACATCAGATAGAAGTATCGCTATCCTATATCGCTTTTTAATATTTATCTTTCACCTCTAGTAGATCCAAAAATCTGAATTTCACCTAATCTGAATTTTTAGTTCATCTTTTTCACTGTAATGTAAAGTGTAGATTTTTCCTAAGATAATAAAGGTTGTACTCGCCATATTTAGGTACAACCTTAGTGTTATCGATATATGAAATTCACTTTCCTATCAAGATTAAGTGATTTTGCCAAATAAACCAGAGGATAAAATACAACCTTCTCAAATCGAGGTGAGAGTTTCCAAATTCTGCGTGATATTTTTGAGAAAAGATAAACAAAATAGTATTCTGGGAGATGGAGACATCGACGTAAGGACATCGAGGCAACCTTCCAGCAAAAATTCTTAATGGCTCGTTTCATCGTTGATGGGTGATTCCAGAAAATGTCTTCATTCCAAAGAGGGACTTGATCAAACATAAACATCATGAAAAATGTATTTTTAAAATCTAAGTTGGAGGGGGGAGAATTTTTCTTTGGATCGAGCCACCACTCAGTAAAACCATATTGTTTATGATACTGCTCATATAGTTGTGTTCCTGGGTATGGTATTAAGGTATTTGTTGATGTGAAATACACTATTGATTTGGGGATTTTTGAAATTTCTTTCAGGTTACTTTTTAGATGTTCCGGTGTTTCCCAAGGAAAACCAATAAGATTATTGAAATAGACCGGTGAGAAAGCTGCCTTTTCTAGAATTTTAAATCCTTTGGCAATAGTTGCTACATTGTATTTTTTGTTGATCTTTTCGAGTGTTTCATCATTAAAGCTTTCGATTCCAAATGCCAGTCTTTTGAAATCAGCAGACTTCATTGATTTAAGCATCTTTTCATCTAGACTATCAATACGAAGTCTACCTGAAAATTTCAACGGAAGTTTGCTTTTTTTTACTATGTTGCAGAATTCGATGACGCGTTTTTTATCGACAAATGCCTCGTCATCTTGGAATGCAAACATTCTTGCTCCAAAGGTTTTTGACACCCATTTAACTTCATCGAAAACATTTTGAGGACTGCGACTCCGGTAAGTTCTCCCAAACACATTATGACTGGAACAAAAGATACAGTTGTAGGGACAACCGCGACTTGAAAATAAGCTCCAGAATATGGGGTTGGAATCGGGATTGGGATTTCCTGTATAATAAGCGATAGGAAAAGAATCGTAATCGGGAAATGGAATGCGGTCGAGGCTTTGAATTAATGGACGAGTTTGAGTGTAATGAAGCTTTCCCTCGCCATTCTTGAAACAAATACCGGTGATATCCTCCAGTTTTTTATTACCGCAAAAATATTCTGCTAGTTCAAGAATAGTATCCTCGCCTTCGCCTATTGCTACAACGTCAGCATCATGTTCGAGGACTTCTTTAGGGAGACAATTTGCGTGCGGACCGCCAGCAACTATAGGTATTTTTAGTTGTTTTAAGCGTTGTAAAAAGTCATACGTACGGGGAATGTAGACGATTGTGAGTGTTACACCAATAAAATGAGGTAAAAAATCAAGAATTCGACGGTGAACCTCGTTCTCACTTAATGGATTATGAGGAGCCGTTGCATCTAAAACAAGTACCTGATGTCCTGCTTGTTTCAATACAGAAGAGAGATAAGCAAGATTGAGGAGAATCTCAGATGATGGATCAGCAGTTGGTGGATTAAGTAGAACTACCTTGCATTTTGTTATATTCTCCTTCCCTCCTTGTTTCTAGTTAATTGGGATTGTAGTCTATCTCCTTAATTGCATTTTTAGCTCTTCCTTGGTGAACCACTTAGTGTTGGTATTACTTGTATAGCTGAAACCTTCAGGAATTTTTTTTCCGAATTTCTTTTCATCTCCTGAAAGTCTATCTAGCCAAAAATGATGCTCAGGTTGAATGACAAAGAAATCTTTATAATCCAGACTATGTCGTGCCTCATCTTCGGTTAAGAGAATCTCATGGAGTTTTTCGCCCGGTCTGATGCCGATTATTTTTTTTTCAGCTTTAGGAGCAATAGCCTCTGCAAGATCTGTCATGTGCATGCTAGGAATTTTTGGAACAAAGATTTCTCCACCTTTCATTATGTCGGTACATTTAATAACAAACTCTACCCCCTGATCTAGTGTTATCCAGAATCGTGTCATCCTTTCGTCTGTAATTGTAAGTACACCATTTTTTTTCTGCTCTAAAAAGAGAGGAATTACACTACCTCGACTCCCAATAACATTACCATATCTGATGCAACTAAATTTTGTATATTTAGAATAATCATATCGCGAGTAAGAATTCCCTTGAATAAATAATTTTTCGGCAGTCATTTTCGTAGCTCCATAAAGATTTACGGGATGAACCGCTTTGTCAGTACTGATAGCCATAACACGATCTACATTGTTGTCAATAGCAGCATCGATAATATTAATCGCTCCGTCAATATTTGTCCTTACTGCTTCTATTGGATTATATTCACATGTAGGAACTTGTTTTAAGGCAGCAGCATGAATAATAATATCTACATCTGACATTGCTCTATGTAATCTCCGTTCATCCCGTACATCACCAATAAAAAACCGTAATCTATCATCATTAAATTTATTCATCATATCTAATTGCTTCTTTTCTCCGCGTGAAAAGATTCTGATGGCTTTAGGGTTATGTTTTTTCAAAACTATTTCTGAAAATTTCTGACCGAATGATCCCGTGCCTCCTGTTAAAAGAATTATTTTATCATCAAGCGTACTCATGTCTATCGCCTCTTTAATCCGATTATTTTTAACGGAGTATAAAACTCCTTTTAAAAACTTTGTCACCTTCCGATATCATTTCGATAATTATTACGTACTGAAAAATGTTTTGTATTTAATGTCTTTATTAATCTTGTTAATTTCTGGATGCTTTTCAAGCAGATCCAAAACATCATCCATCAAAAATATTTTCCCTTCTTTATACAATCTTTGATAGATTTCTCTTATAAAACTTAGATCTTTTTTTGTGTCTACTGTCCATCGAAGATAAGAAAGGTCGGATCCCTCATAAGTAACATTTACAATTTTGAATTTATCAGGATGCATCCAAATGTATGGAGTGACATGCTCCCGTTCGTATGTTTTCTTTGCTTCCTTCCAGGCCTTCTCAAGTGCAGCAAATGAGAAAACCTCGATGTCAAGTCCCAAGGGATAGGTGGGTTCGATAGTATTGCTCACGTAATCCATTTTATTTTTTAAATAGATGTTTATGATTTTATCGATAACGGCAGGATCTTTCAATGGGTCATCGGCAGTAACTCTTGCAATGTCTTTTACTTTATATTTTTTCGCAGACTGATAGTATCTATCCAATACATCTTCCTCACTTCCACGAAAAACATTCATGTTGTTTTCTTCCGCAAATTTTACAATTTCATCGTCTCTCTTAGTTGCTGTTGTTGCCAGAATAATGTCATCAATAAACTTTGATTTTTTTACTCTGTTGATTATATGCCAGAGCATGGGATGTCCAACTATGTCACTCATTACTTTATTAGAAAGTCGAGTTGATCCCATTCTTGCCTGAACTATTGCTGTAACTTTTTTCAAAGTTTCACCAATGCATGAGATTTTGCTGATTCTTTTGCAGCAAGAGCCAGTTCCAATGTTTTCTTTCCGTCATGTCCATCAATGAGCAATTTTTCTCCTGTTTTTATCGCGTTTAAGAAATGTTTTATTTCTTCCACATACATATCATTTGTGGTACCAGCCATCCTTTTAACAAACCAATATTTTTTTTCTAAAGTATACAGCTTAACTATATTTTCTGAAAAATCCCATATTATAGCTCCTTTTTCTCCTACTACTTCACACTTACGCGAATATCCAGGCCTTATGAAATCAAGGTGAATCGCACATAACGTTCCTTTTTTAAATTTAATTAAAATCTCAGCCAAATCTTCTGTTTCTACTTGTAAATTACTTATTTTATCTGCAAAGCAAAAAACTTTATCCGCCTCTCCAAAAAACCATCTCATGTAATCTATTTCATGTGAACCATCAAGTATTATTCCTCCGCCAAATTTTTTTATTACTGTGTAACTTTTTCTATAATCTTGCCAAGGACGCCAATCAGGAAGATATTGTGCAAACTCAGCTCTTGCATAGAATATTCTCCCAATCTTTCTTTCATTTATCATACTTTTTACTAATTGCAATCCATTCTGAAAACGGAAATTATAACCAACAAAAACCTGCAAATGTTTTTTTTCAGCAGTCTTAATAAGTTTATCCACTTTATCTAGAGAATTTGACAATGGTTTTTCAATAAAAACATGTGCATTATTTTTGATAGCTGTTAGAGCAATAGATATATGTGAACTTGGAGGAGTACAAATAAAAACTACATCAGGTTTTTGATTGAAACCCTTTTCAATATCATTAAAAACTTTAATTTTATACTTTGTTTTTACATAGTTAAGTCTATTTTTATCTAAATCACAAGCAAATACATCCCCAGCTTTTATTCCTATTAAATTTCCAATATGTCTATTTCCGATAGAACCGCAACCAACGACAAGCCACCTCATAGTTCTTCAACCCATTTTCCAACTTAATCTATCAGATTCCATCTGAAATGTTCACCTTTTTTCATATCCTGTTTAACCTTGGATCCTACCAGCTTATCTATATATTTTGGATAAATACTATCTTTTGGTGCTGGCCGCAATATATCGATCATTTCTCGTGTTAGCACACTTCCTTTCTTTATATCACAGGCTGCTCTTAACGAACGTCTCTGTAATATAATGGTTTCCTGTTCTTCTTTATAGATTTTTTTACTTCCGCCAAGTGCCTTTTCTAGCAATCTAATGTTTTTCACCATGGTTTTGAAATCTTTAGCGTCCATGGCAAATGGATGGTCAGGGCCATCACGGGTTTTGTCATCGGTAAAATGTTTTTCAATCATGCAGCCACCGAGCGCTGTCATACCCAAAGGAATCACACTTCCAGAAGTGTGATCAGAATACCCTACAAGGCAATCGAACTCCTTTCGTAGTTTTACCATTGCTTTGATATTCGCGCTTTCAAAGCTAGAGGGGTAATTAGTAACACATTGCAACAAAATTAAATTATCATTACCCGTTGACTTAATTACCTTTACCGCTTCTCTTATTTCTTGCATCGTACTTGCACCAGTTCCAAGGAAAATCGGTTTACCTTTTTCTGCAACATATTTTAGCATCTCAAGCCAAGTAATGTCACCGGATCCAATCTTAAAACCAGGTACTCCTAAGTTATTTAATAGATCAACAGCCTCCATATCATAGGGTGCTGAAAAAAACGTCACATTCTTTTTCTTACAATAATTGAAAATCTCTTTATGCCATTCACGGGGAAATTCAGCTGCTTTATAAACCTCATAAACTGGTTTTTTCCATTTAGTCTGAAAACCTTTTTTAAGATTTTGAAAACCTTCCTTAGAAATTATTTTATCTGTTAAAAAACTCTGAAATTTAACTGCATCCGTACCAGATTCAATTGCAAGATCAACAAGATATTTTGCTCTATCAAGATCTCCATCAAAGTTTGAACCAATTTCTGCTATACAATAAACAGGTTGACCGTCACCAATTTTTTTTCCATCAATTTCAATTGTTTTCAATTTTTATAACTCCCCATACAACTTAACTTATTTAATTGATAAACATGTTAAGGGTTTAAAATTTATCTAAATTTACTTTTAATTCTATGAAATGCTTTTAAAATTTTTAGATTTGATTGAATTGCATTTCCAAATCTAGATTTTCCATCTCGTTTATTTATGCTAATTTTTACTTCTTTAATTTTAAAACCATGTTTGTGATAATTAAATAAAAGCTCAGTTCCAATAGAATTCAAACTATCAAAATATCCAATTTTACTATATGCTTTAGTGGAATAAGCCTTAACTCCGCAAAGTGGATCAGACACTCCAATTTTATTTTTAGTATATCTTGAAAATTTTTTTTCTGAAAAACGTTGTTTATATGGTCTAATTCCAACAACAACATCTGCCTCTTTTTTTATTATTGGATCTAGAATTTTTGGAATATCCTCTGTTACATGTTGTCCATCTGCATCAAAAGTAATTATTATCGAGGCGTTTCTTTTGACTGCCTCCTTAAAACCATCATCAATTGTTTTATCATAACCCATATTTTTATTATGTTTAACTACCTTGGTAGAGTTTAATTTTGCTATTTCATATGTTTTATCACTAGAGGCATCATCCACAACAATTATTTCGTCAACATATTTCTTTAAATTTTTTATAACATCTGCAATAGTCTTTTCTTCATTATATGCAGGAATTACAGCAATTGTTTTCATGGTTCTTTTAACTCTTTAACATATCCATTTTCTTTTAATTCTTTCATTTCCATTAACCCATCCCTAACGTTTAGTAGCTTAGTTTTTAGAAGAGATTGTGCCTTTTCAGTGTTCATACTAAGATTTTTACCGCGTTTAGCAGTAAGTTTAAGGTCATCGACACTACTTTTATTAATTAAGTTTTTATCATAACCAAATACATCCGCAATAGTATTTGCAAAATCAAATTTAGTACAACTTTCACAACCAAAAACGTGTAAAAGTCCTTGTATATTTTCTTTATAAATTTCAAATAAAGCACGAGATAAATTATTAACAATTATTGGAGTGAAGATGGCATCATAAAAAGTGTTTAATTTCTCACCTTTTTCAAGAACGCTCATCATCCATTCTGCAATACTATATTTATTTCTTTTATTCCAGCCATAAATATTTGTTCGTACAATACAATAATCAATTTTTGATTTTTGGATGATTTTTTCTGATTGTAATTTTGTTTTCCCATAAACATTAACGGGGTTTGTTTTATCTTTTTCAGTATAATTTCCTTTAAAACCATCAAAAACTGAATCAGTTGAAATATGTATTAAAAAACTACCTATTTCTTCACATATTCTAACAATATTTTCTGTTGCAATAACATTGTATAAATATGCTTTGTCAGGATCTTTTTCACACCCGTCAACATCTACATAGGCAGCACAATGAATAATTAAATCAGGCTTCAAGTTGTTTATTAGTTTTATCTGATTTTTGTTTGTTAAATCTATTTTTTCAAGTTTACATGGACAGTTATTAAAACTTACTTTGTTTTTATAATAAGAACCATAACTATCAAAACTTTCTGGAGCTATTTTTATAATGTTTGATCCAAGAAGGCCGCTACCCCCTGTTACAAATAATCTTTTCATATTTTGTCACTATAATTGTTAATCATGGATAAAGAGTTTATTATTAATTTAAGAGCTGTTAAAAAATATAATCTACTTTTTTGTTTGAAAAAATTGATTTTATCATTTTATTACAATTTGACTGAAACATAGCTAAAAGTGATGGATGATATCTTATGATATATAAAAAGAAATGCACTCATAAGAATAAAAAATTAAAATTATCTGAAGGAATGGTTACATAATTAAACAATTAAAACTTATGTACATAAAGGGAAATATATACTCTTCCTAGAGTTATTCTTTTTTTAGCTTATTTCTTTTTTCCGTTATTTGCAGACATCGATCTTAAAACACTAACATAATAAATAGTGCCAATTTTCGGTTCATCAATAACATCATACCCTGTTTGTCTGTATAATTTACGAAGTTCAGGAATTGTACGACCATAACCATACGGTCTATTTTCTGGAATATACTTCATAGGATACTTTAAATCTTCATATAATACATAATTAAATGCATTAATCAACCTATATAAAAATCGACCAAAATATCTTTTATGAAAAACTATACCGCCTGAATTATCAACCACATTATGTATTTCACATTCATTTAATCGCTTAAACATCTTTAAGAAATTAGCATCATCCATGGCATAAGCAGAAGCAGAGAAAAATGCAAAATCAAAATTTATACCAAGCTCCTTTTGAATATCACCGATATCATCTTTGAAAAAATCAAAAGGAACACAAGTTATTTCTTTGAAAAAAGGTTTTACTGTTTCTACCATACGAGTTTCATATTCGGTCGCTACAACATTTACATCAGGTAATGCTTCCTTTATAAGATATTCCATAGCACAGGAACCTGCACCAAAGGAAACAATATTTTTAAAATTGTTTTTCTTAATATAATCTATTAAAAACTCAGTTACTTCGCCATGATTAGTTCCGCGATAGTTATTTGATTTGAACCAATCAAGAACCGCCTTTTTAGACTTAAACTTACTATAATCAAATCTGTTCTCAGAATACCAATTAGAATAAACCCTTAAATCACCATCAACCCATCTAATGTCAGCCATAATTTTTCACCTTTCTTTAAGTTTCCAAGTTTAATTAGTCAAATGATGGTATTGACCAATATCATATTTTTTATTAATATCTACGTTCTCCCATTAAATTAATAAACAACATACATATCCAATGCTGTTTTAAGTATTTTTTTATATCGATTATATATTAGTACCAACCTATCCAACAGAGTAAGACCAAGTGTAAAAGATCATTTAATTTATCTCCTTTAACCTCCACTCCATTAATATAATCATCTGTGAGTTTTCTATAATAATCTAGATTAAAATATTTTTTATCTAATATTTTTTCAAATGGGTAATCTTTTAGAGTCTTTTGAAAATCCGGTCTTAATGCAGAATAGTAAAGTAATTCTGTACTAAAAGAGAAGGCGGAATCTACATCATAGATATAGGAGTGAGGTCCGACTTGTAAGTGTTTTGGGTAATCAATTTTGCGTTCCAACATCCATTTTAATGGATATTTAGTAGGCCTTAATTCAAGGCCTCTGCCCCAATTTTCAGGCATCTTACTTAAAAACTGCTGAAGGCGTATGTCCCAATAAGGCATGCTCAAGTTAAAATTATTATACTGTGCAGTGACAGAAAACGATTTTATTGTAGATCCTTGCCAATGGAAACTGTTGTATAGGCGCAATATCCAGCTGTATAAAAGATTTGGCTCTAGGTTATCCACGCATTCCTTTAGGTATGTATCACACATTTCAGATTCATACATTTTAGCTCCTTCTTCTGTTAAAGAGCTTAGGTTTTTTAAACTATAAAATGGGATTCGGTTGTTACGAAGAAAGAATGAGGCAATAAATTTAATTTTTCGTTCATATTCATCAAGTCTTTGGCTATCATCAAATTCACGACCTTCTAATCTAGAACGTAATAATTTATAAACTGCATCTTCTGAGTAGGTTCCATCTAAGATACTTTTAAAGAAAGTAGGACCAAATAAGTATGATGCCATTTTATCACTATACTCCCGAAAATCTAATACCGGATGCTCAAGTATTGTTGTAAACTGAGCAAAACCTAAATTATGAGCACCGTCACTAACTTCTCCACTAAATAAGGCATCTTCCGGTGAAGCCTTTTTGCGCAGATGTTCTGATACGAGATATAGAAGACATGAATTATCGGAGTATATATGATTGTCTCTAAGATATGGTCTTATTTTCTCCCAATGTTTTACTGAATCTTTTTTCGAATAATCAATTGGTACTATTTCTATATCAACCGAATAATAATCTGCAAATTTTTTAGCTCGTTCTATTTCAAAGAGGTTACCCTCCTTAGATCTTTCTGAGTATTCCAACTTAGCTGTTATAGCCTTTACACGTGAAGAACCGAAATTCTTTACTAGCAGAGCAAGTAGCGCTGTTGAGTCGTAACCACCTGATAGGTAAATCCAATTGCACTTTCCCGATCCTCTAATTTTAACAGCATCTTCCAGAAGATTCATATATTCCTCAAGTTTGCACGTTCCATAGTCTTCTGTCTTAACAGGTGAAAAAGGTATTTTTTCAATCAGTGCATTGTTATTTTTAAAGACAAGACGTTCACCAACACCTAATCTATGAATCTCTTTGTAAATAGTATGTTTCTTAGGTGAATGCATTCCATATATCGATAGAAGATTTGCCAGTGCTGCTTGGTCGTAAGTTTTTTTTCCTTCCAAAACTACGGAGGACAGATCAGTGGATGCAAGCGCACCGTTTTTAGTTAAAGAATAAAAAACATCTTTTCGATTAAAATTATCACTAAATACTACAGCATCTTCGCCTTTTTTAATTAAGCAGCCAACAAAATCTCCTTCTATATGTTTAATTATATCGTCTAAATTTGATTTATTAAAAATCTTTTTTATTATCGACTCCCCGCCTTCAGTCATATCAATTGGAATTGATTTACCATTATCTCGAAGTACTGCGTATATTTCACCCCAAAAAACAAGTTTATTTTTATTACTCATTGAAATTTCTTTATATTCTGCATCTGAGAGTAAAAGTAATTTCTTTCCACGATAAATCAAATTTTTATTATTTGCTAAATATTCATTTTGCGAAACAAGTTTCTCTCCATAAAATAGTTTCATGTAATCACTCCTTGTAATTTCCTATTAACAATACTTGTAAATAATAGAGTATTAACATAAGATATAGAATCATGAATTTAATAAGATTTCTTTTAATTCTTCAAAACTATTAGGAAAAATTATTTTATTCTCTGAATTTTTTATAAAATAATTTTTAAATTCTTTTTTATATGACTCATGATACCAATCAACAAGTTCTAATAGAGAGATAGCTTTTAGATGTGGTAGTTGTGATGCTGTTATGAGAGTAACTGAATGTATTGATATTACACTCCTTTTTATGTTATTACATAGTAATTCTGCGGGTATATATCTAGGTATTTCTTCTAAATGTTTAAAAATTTTGTAATAAGATTTGGAAAGCTGGTTTTCTGGCATTATTGGAGTTGGGATTGGGTGTTTCTTAAAGGCGAAATCTATAGGTAAATTGAATAATTTTTCATATAATTTTTTTGTTGAATCAAATTTGGTTATATTTTCAAGTGGAGCAAGATCATCTATAATAACATTATCATATTCTTTGTAACTACTTTTGCTTTTTTTTATTGTATCTAAATCCAGTTCTATTGATGAGACGCTGGGAAGATACTCTACAATATTGTACTTTTTAAAAAATTTATCATCAACCCCCAAAGTAGGATTATTGTTATATTCATAATACATAAGGTCTAATCCGAACACAATTTTCAAAAAAATTCTGAGGATTTCGCCTCTAAAAAAAATTGGTTTGTATCTCGGAGGTTTATAAATGTTTATTTCTCTGTCATGAGGATTTCTATAATATACAACTCCTTTTTTAGATAATTTCTTAGCCAAATAATAGGAATCATAACCCTTTATTTTAAGCCCAACTAAAAAAAAACTATCTTTTTTACCAATATCAATTTTTTTTATTACATCATCTAATGTTCTTTTAAGAGCAGATAATTTGTTAATAGATGGGATTTTATATTTACCAAATTCAAATTGTGTGTCTTTTAATTCAAATTGTATGTATTTTATATTCTCAATATCACAATAACTTATCATGTCTTTATCGCAGGTAACTAAAGTTATTTCTTCTCCTAAAACATTTTTAAGATACAAAGCAAATAGTAAAGGCTTCGGTGCTCTGCAATAAACATAATTCATAATTCACAACTCGTCATCTTACTTTTAAATATATTTATTTTCCTATTCAATATTTCTTTTTAGCAGGTAACTCAATATCTATAAGAAGGAATATTTTTTTCCTAATTAAAGTTTTGTTGGCAGATTGCTTCATCCCTTAATAGATAAGTTAGGGGATGATTATCTTTTTTAGGATGAGGGATGTACTAAGAAAGAATTGATCCAGAAATTTTGAACCATGTAAACCATAATTTCAACAGACTCTGCACCAAATTAGTAAGCAAAACAATCAATAAACTACTAACACTTTGGAAACCATGTAAACGTTGTAGAAATGGGCATATTCACGTGAGAGTAGCAACTGGTTGTATACTAAAGGTTGTGCATTCAATCAAACCTATGATTGTATTGAAGCATACTTTAAGAACATGAAACATTTAAAGCCTTTTTTGATGGTATGCCTAGGCACAGCATCATCAATCATGGGATGGCAAATCCATTTGGTAGTTTCTCGCTTAAATTAATATGAATCCAACTGCTACTAAATTTAATTGCAGGACAATGTCGGGATGTTGGAAACCTTTTAATATCTAGATTGAATTACAAAAAAATATTTGATCTATGATGGGTCCCTAATTTATGTCAGATGTACCAATAAAGATGTGGTGGGAAAATAGAAAAATAAAATTATTTCTATATAGATGGCTTTCTTTTGTAAATAGGAACTGGGAATCTTTTGTAGATAGTAATCTGATATCTTTTTGGTTAGTTTTTTGCCAAGGAGTAATACTGGGAGTATTTTTACAGACAATTATTGCAAAAAATTTACATGATGCTTTTTTCAATTTTAGATTATCTTTCCTACTTGTAGTTTCTATCATTTGTTTTTTTCTTATGTGGATAGGCTATTCATTTATTTTGTCAAAATTTTCTTTAGGTCGTCTGTCTAGAGGAGGTATTTATGAGATATTAAAATATGATGCATTTACCTATATACCTTTCACAATTTCAATTATAGTTGGAACTGCGCTATTTTATACTGATGTATTGACAGATCTTTATTTATGGTTATTTGTAACTGGTTTAATCCCTATGATTTTTCTGAAGATTTTAATATATATATTTCACAGACCTGACAAAAATGTTGTTTTAGCAGAAAAAACATATCAAATCAAAGCAAATCATGTTAACAAAATTAACGACTTAAATGCAGACATACCTCATGTGAAGATGTTTGAATTAAAAGATCCATTAAAAATACGGAAACACGCTATAAACGATGAATTAAGAAATGCAGTCAATTTAAAAAATGTAAAAAATGGTAAACTCAGAATTAAGAGAGAGATATCTTTTGATTTGGTAAATTATGCTGTAGGATGGCAAACCAATGAAAAATATCCAGAGGGTAATCTCAAATTATATCTTAGAGATGGTAAATCAGAAAAAATAATTTTCAATAAAGATGCGGAAAATATCATTAATGGATGGAATCAATTTCAAATTCCACTATCTACAAATCAAAAGAATGTTGAAATTAGATGGGAAAACAGCATAAAAGATGATATTTATCTATCACTTTCAAATTTATCATCCACAAAATCAAAGGCACAGCAGAAGAAGAAAAATATCATAGTTATAGTCCTTGATGGAATAATCCCTGAGACTGTTGGTTTATATAGAGGGGAGAAAGATTCTGATAATATTAGCAGATTTTTTAAGGATTCTTCTGTGATGTTTACAAATGCTTATGTGCAAGGAGAGTGGACGATGCCAAATTTTGCATCAATATCTTCATCTCTTTATCAATCACATCATGGTATATATGACCCCGATTTATATTCCAGCGAACTACCTTATGAATATAAAACTCTTGCAGAAATTCTTCAAGAAAATGGCTTTAAAACCCTTGGTTATGTTGGTCATAATCGTGTTTCTCCGGGCTATGGTCATGCACGTGGATATGATAGATTTTTTTACCGGTTAACTAGGCAAAGAGTCGGATATGATCATAAAGATATCATTTTTAATGCTCTTCATTTCTTAAAAGAAAATCAGCAAACAAATAATTTCCTGTTTTTGCATTTTTTTGATACGCATACTCCACATTTTCAAACTCCAAGTAATATTTCAAGTGAACATGATGCTCTGTTCAATAAACATGTTTACACTGCTCAAGTAGAAAAAGAATTAGAAGAAGACGGTTTTGCATACATGCGCGAACTGTATACTCAAAAATATAAAGAAGTAGATGATGATCTTTCTATACTTTTTGATCATATAACAAAATATGAAAATGATTGTACAACTGTAATACTTGCAGCAGATCATGGTGTACTTTATTATGATAAGACAATGAAGAACGTATTAGCAGGTGGTGAGAAGGGTGGAAGAGAAGACTATCTTGTAGATTCATTGATGAAAGTTCCATTCCTTGTACGTTTTCCTGAAGGAGAAAAAAGAGCTTCAGGTAAAATAGAAGATATTATAGAGGCAAATATAGCTATAATGCCGACAGTCCTTAAGATCGCAGGTTTAAAACCTCCAAAAAACATAGATGGTGTTAGCGTCTTAAATAAAAACAATGATACAAAAGGAATTGTAAAGGATTATGCTATTGCTGAATCAAATTTCAAAAATAGATATGAACTCTATTTAAAAACCAAAGAATTCAAATATTTTTTAAAAGTTAACAGAAACAGAGACACTGGTGAAATACTAAAAACAGTAAAACAAGAGAAAATATTTGATTCTAAAGGTTCAACTATGAAGGATAAAAAAATTATAGATAAAATAAAGAGCAAAGTAAGAAAAATACTGAAGGAAAATAATTTACCTGATGTGGTAGATGAGTAAAATTAAAAATTTTACCATTTTAGAATATTAAAAAGTAATCGTTTTTTAATGTGAAAAAAAGATTTTTTCCCCGTTTAGCTGACTCTAATGTTATTATGAGAACTAAATACCTCAAATTTATTAGACGCAGTTTGTATAATGTTGCGCCTAAAAACCCACTACTGCCAGTTACAAATATCTTTTTCATTTAATTCAACTCACGTTTTGTTTATAAGATGTTGGGCGATATATGTTTACTTTGCATTATATAAACCATTATATACCGAGGCCCCATTTAGGAAAAATCATTAAATTGATCCGGGAAAAGAGGCGTTTATATGGGTCTAATGGCCAGTTATAACATAGTCTGTAAGAAAAGAAACCCGCATTTTTATGAAAATGTGGACATTATAAGACTTAATAGTCCTTGGTATTCTAAAGAGGAATTAATCGATGTTCTTAAAAATGTTAGTAAATCAAAATTTGTCGATATAAATGTCAAGATTAGAACAAAAGCAAAAAAAGCAGATCATAATTTTGAAGAGCTACTAAAAACAGTAGGTAAATACAACGTAGAATGGGTAGGCATCTCAAATGTAGAAACAACGGATATTTATGATAAAGTTAAAAAACTTCTTGGTAACAATTTTACAAAAATATGCGCAAAGGTAGAAACAAAAAAGGGTTGCAAAAATATCGAAAAGATTGTCGAAAAATACAATGGAATAATGGTTGATGTCGAAGATCTCGCATCTGAAATAGGATGGAAAGATGCAACAATAGAAAAAGACAAAGTTTACAAATTATGTGAAACAAAACACAGAGAACATTTTAGATTAAGCGGTGTAATTTTTGAACATGTCGAATTTAAAAATATAGTTTATACCTATGGTGCTTGGGATTTGCTACACCCGGGTCATATTCGAATGTTAGAATCAGCAAAATCCTATGGAAATAAGTTAATCGTAGGCGTTGTTGGTGATAAAGCGATAAGAGATTTAAAAGGAAAAGACAGACCAATTCAAACATTAGAAGATAGGATGCGAATAGTTGGCTCCTTAAAATGTGTTGATGAAGTAATGGAACAAAAAGACTACGATCCTGTTCCAAACATGGAAAAGGTTATGCCTGATATTCTTATAAAAGGTGACGATTGGGACCACATTCCGGGACAAGAATGGATTAAAAAACACGGTGGTAAACTTATTAAACCTCCATATAGCAAAGGTTGGTCTACATCAGGAATTGTTAAGAAAATAAAAGGTAAGATATGATAGACCAAATTTTAGGCTGGACTGCGACAATAATATTTTCAGCAATGTTACTTCCTCAAATAATAAAAACAATAAAAACTAAAGATGTAAGTGGTGTTAGTCTTCCTATGTTTTTGATGTACCTTATCGGTAACTTTGTTGCAATTACTTATGCGACTTTAATACTTCAAGTTCCGCTACAGATAAAATATTCTTTTGCAATAGCTGTAACTTCAATTTACATAGTTGTTTATCAAAAATATAAAAATAATAAAGGAAGAGAAAAATGAATAATAAATCAAAAGCAAAGGGTTATACTATTTGGTTTACAGGTCTTTCGGGCTCTGGTAAAACAACAATTGCTAAGGAACTGGTAAAAAAACTACGTGATAAAAATATACCTGTTGTTTTATTGGATGGAGATGATGTAAGAAAAACGGTTTCTAAGGATCTTGGATACACAAGAGAAGATAGAGACAAGCATATAACAAGAGTAGCAGACATATGTAAAATTATTACTTCAAACGGTGTTTTAAACATTGCCTGTGTGGTTTCGCCAACTGAAAAAATCAGGAAATACGCTAAAAATAAAATTAAAAATTTTATAGAGGTATATACCAAATGTCCAATAGAAGTGTGTGAAAAAAGGGATGCAAAAGGACATTATAAAAATGTAAAGGAAGGTAAAATAAAGGATTTTGTGGGAATAACAATAAAATATGAAGAACCAAAAAACCCAGATATAGTCCTTGAAACCAATAAGTATTCAATAGAGGAATGCGTAAGCAAACTTATGGAATATTTAGAAAAAAAGATTTAAGATAGTCATTTGTTTTTTTGTAATTTTTGCCCATTTCTCCTTAAGATATCCCTGTTCCTGTATTTGTAATGGTGCCCAAAGTATCGGTACAATATGTTTAGGCGAGAAGAAAATAAAAACCTTTGTGAAGAGATTTTGCGCGAGGTTGCACAACGGCATTGCATCACAATTACAGAGATGAGTGTAATGCCTGATCATATTCACCTGGTTGTTGAATTACCACCAACCATGAGTATCTCTCAGGCGTTTCATCTACTCAAGGGAGCATCATCACGGGAACTCTTCAAACGGAAACCTGCTTTTCGTGGCAGGTACTCCAGAGGACATTTCTGGAGTCCTGGGAAATTTTACAGGAGTGTCGGTGATGCTGATGCAGAGACAGTGATACAGTACGTTCCGTGATCATCGACTCCAACAAACCTCCCTGAATGGTTTTTCATCGACGATCTAACGTGTCATAAAAGAAGCTCCGCCATTTATGGCGAAGAGGATGTCACATGTTCAAGTGTTCCATCTGTTGAGCCACCATCTGCAATAATAACTTCATAAGAATAATTTGCTTTTTTAAATCCTTTAAATATTGAATCTAAGCAACGTTGAAGATCAGGTAGTCTATTATATGTTGGAATGCAGATACTAATCATATGGGAGACCCAATTGAACTTTTGTTTATAAATTTATTTAACCTTCTTAAAATAATTTTTTAAAGTATCACTAATATATTTCAAGTCGTCATCTGTTAGATATTGATGTATTCCAAAATGTAAACCATTATCTCCAATGTATTCTGCCTCTGGGAAATCGCCTTTTTTATAATTCATAAATTCAAATGCCCTATGTTGGGTTGGAAGACTTGAAAATAATGTTTTACATTGGATACTTTTCGACTCAAGATAATTATAGAATTTCTTATGGTTGTACTTCGGATCTTTTAGAACTATTGGAAAAGCATGTGGACATATTACCTCATAATCTTCCTCTTTACTTAAATAAGCATATTCATCTAAATCTTTAGTCATGTCTAAGAGTTTGCACATGTTTTCTTTTCTTTTTTTGAAAGTTTCATCAAAATGTGTAATCCCTTCAATTCCAATTGCTGCAGTTAAATCATTCATTCGTAGATTCAATCCGAAACGTTGAAAATCAAAATAAATCGAACCAAATGGTCTACCATGCGTTTTCACTGAACGAACTACTTGTGCAAAATCATCATTATTTGTAACGACCATCCCACCTTCACCACAAACAATAATATGAGCAACATAAAAACTAAAGCAACCCATATCCCCAATTGTTCCAATGTATTTTCCTTTGTATTTTGCTCCATGTGCCTCGCAGCAGTCTTCAATTACCCTTAAATTATATTTTTTTGCAATTCTGATTATCTTGTCCATATCACAGGGTTTTCCCATCAAATGTACAGGCATTATTGCAACAGTTTTATTTGTTATTTTTTCTTCTATTTTATTAGGATTTATATTAAGTGTTTCTATCTCAATATCAACAAATTTTGGAATAAATCCTGCTGCAAGAACAGCATTTGCAGTTGCAACAAAAGTAGTTGCTGGAACAATTACTTCATCTCCTCGTTTTGCACCAAATTCATAAAGTGATGCAAGAGAAGCAATACAAGCATCTGTTCCAGAAGAAACAGCAATTGCATGTTTATAACCAAAATGTTTCGCAAATTTTTCTTCAAATTCTTTAACGTTTGCACCTTCAGTTACCCAGTTTTTATCAAGTGCTTTTTTAATTCTGTCTCTAGCAATATCCCCGATCACTAAATCTCCAAAATTAATCCTCATAATTCTTCATCGCTCCTGGTGTAATAAATTATTTGACTACCGAGATTTTCGAATTTAAAAGGTACATAAAGCAAGTCTTTTAGTTTTTCTTTTACTTTTTCATGTTTTTTTGGTTCGACGAAAAATAATACAAAACCTCCTCCTCCAGCACCTAATAACTTACCTCCAATAGCACCTGCTTTTTGTGCTCTGTTATATATCTGATCAATAGTACTTGTTGTTATTTTACTTGTAAGTTTTCTTTTTATCATCCAATTTTCATGTAAAAGTTTACCAAAATCTGTTAAATCTGTGCTTTTATCATTTAGAACATCTATTGCTTCGTCAACCATTTCACGCATTCTTGTAAGTTCTTTTTTCCTTTCGGGCGTTTTTTTGATTTGTTCACCAGCAATTTGCGAAGCCGTCCTTGAAAAACCTGTAAAAAATAGCATCATATGATCTTGTAGTAAATTGTATCTATCAAGACCAATTGTTATTGGTTGAACTCTAAAATCATCGTCTCCGTTAAACTCGATTTTGTTAAAACCACCAAAAGAAGCAGTTATTTGATCCTGAGATCCTACATTTTCTTTTATCATATTTTGTTCGATATGAATTGCTTCTTTTGCAAGTTGTCTTTTTGTGGCTATTTTTCCTTGTAATGCATAAAGTGCATTTAACAGCCCGACTGTAAAAGATGAACTAGTGCCAAGTCCTGCTCTAGCGGGTAAATCACCATCATGATGGATTTCAACACCTTTTTTTATATTTGCAAATTTAAGAGTTTCTCTAACTGCAGGATGATCTATTTCTGATATTTTTTTAATAAGTTCAACTTTAGAATAAACAATGCGGTGTTTGTAATTAAAAAATGGAGGAAGATATCTTAGACTAATGTAACAATATTTATTTATGGAGGTCGCAAGTACTGCTCCGCCATGTTTTTTATAATGAACGGGATAATCTGTTCCGCCACCAAAGAAAGATATACGATATGGGGTTCTACTTATTATCATAAATTTTTCACCTTTTACGATCTTCTTTAATCCCACAGAGTTGTTTAGCTAATTTTTGCTTTTCATCCATTTTTACAGTTCGTGAAATCATTATTCTTTGGGCTTGTGGTGACCCTGCTCCGTGCATGGATTCAGTTAAATAACTAACCGCTGCGGATCCGAGTGTAAGATTTTCAATAAACCTTAGTACTTTTATCCTATCTTCGGTTGGTATATCGGCCTTTCCTTTAAGATATTTTTCAAGCCATTTGCCAATAACTTTATCTTTATAATCCTTTTCAGAGGGCATTGTTACAAAAAGTCCACCAGCTATATCTTGAGCTAATCTTGAAATTTCATAAGGAAAACGGGTCACATTCTGCTTATGAACATTAGCAAGTAATGTATCAACACTATACGTTCCACTTGGTTCTTTTTTCCCTTCAACTGCACATGCTATACATCCACAATAAAGTGTTTCATTTAGATGATTCATCTCAATTATTTTATCCTTGATATGAGAAGATTTTTCGATTCCATTATATTCAGCAATTGTTTGAGATGCACCAATCAATACATCTCCGACACCAACCTTGCATGCATAGCTTTGTCTATGATATGAGGCAAATTTTTCTACCAGTTCACCTGCAAAATCATATTCCTTATACATGAAGACACGTTCCCAAGGAACAAAAATCTCATCAAAAATAATCAGGGCTTCATGACCACCATAATATTGGTTTCCAACATCAATTGACTCTCCTTCAGATTTTCTAGTATCACAAGATTGCCGGCCAATAACAAAAATAATACCTTCGGTATCACTTGGTAAACTGAAAGATACCGCGTAATTCATATCTTCTTTCGTCATGGACATTGTAGGCATAACAATTATTTCATGCGAGTTTACTGCCCCGGTCTGATGAGCTTTAGCACCTTTTACTATAATGCCATCCTTTTTTTCTTCTACAACATGTAGAAATAGATCAGGATCTTTTTGTTCATGAGGTGAAAGGCTTCTGTCACCTTTTGTATCTGTCATTGCACCATCACAAACTAGATCATTTTCTTGGACATATTTAAGGAATTTTAGGAATCTTTTGAAGTAATTTGTTTTATATTTTTCATCGATATTAAAAGTTACGATGGATAAAGCATTAAGCGCATCCATTCCAACGCATCGCTGAAAACAGCAACCAGTATAACGCCCAAGTAATCTACCCATTTTACTTTTTTTTATAAGGTCATCGACGCTTTGATTGATATGTGTAAACCGATTAATTTTTTTACCAGTGATGTGAGAAATTGCACACATGATATCTTCATATTCTGATTTTTGAGCTAATTCATAAGTCTTAGCTACAGCTTTCATAGAAGGTTTTATTATTGGATTATCTACAATGTTTTCAATCTGCTTACCAAACATGTAAACAGTAAGGTTAAGTTTCCTTAGGCTTTTTTCATATTGCTCTGGAGTCATTAAAACCATTTAACATTCCCCCTCTATCAAATAATTTTTTTTTATCTTTTCCACCAGTTTTTGTTTTCAATCCACCATTGTGTTGTTTTCTTAATACCTTCTTCAATTGTAGTTTGTGGTTCCCATCCAAATGTTTTCTTTATTTTAGAACAGTCTAATGCTCTGAATTTAATTGTTGTTGGTTTATTTTGAATCCATTTTATCTCTGATGGTTTATGCCCTGAATATTTAATAGCCCAGTTTACAGCATCTCCGACTGAGGTTTTCACCCCTGAACCAAGATTAAACGTATCAAATTTAACATCAGTGTTGTCCACCATCATTGTAATTGCTCTTGCAAAATCATCCGTATAAATAACATCCCTTACAACATCAGGCTCACCCCATACCTCAAATGGGTCCATTTTATCAACTGCTTTACGAATAAGTGCTGAAATGAAATTTGAAACATCAGGGTTGAACTTGTCATATGGCCCAAAAATATTTGCAGCTCTCACAGTAATTATTTCCATATCATACTTTTCATGTAAGAACTTACAAAGTTTTTCAAGAAAACGAAAAGCCCAGGCATAACCATAATATGCTTGATGTGGTTCCTTATTAAAATCCATATCTCCTTCTTTGATACTTCCTTCAAATGATTGATAAACAACAGCAGAACCAATGAATATTACACGTTTTATTTTCTCCAATTGGAATGCACGTAGCATTTGTTTATTCATCATCAAATTTTCATCCATGTGTTCCCATGGATGTGTTCTAATAAAGTTTGCCCCTCCAGCACGAGACGCAGCCATGATGGCACAGTCACATCCTTTCACCATTTTTCTACAGTCATCAACGGATCTAAGATCTCCTTTTACATATTCAACTTGTTTATGTTGAATAAAAGGTTTTGTCTCATGAAAGGATGCCCGGATTTTTGTTGTCGGTGATTTTTCAACGATGTGTTTTAGAATACCTGTTCCAGCTTGGCCTGTTGAACCAGCAAGAAAAATTTTTTTATTTTTTAACATTGTAAATATACGCTCCTTTTTTGTTTTCATACCATATAACTTCTTTACACCAGACATCCCATGAAGACCATTTTTTACTTGTACGGTCAATTATATAGCAAAAACTTCCTTTTTTAATTGGCACATCAACGCCTTTTAGGGTGCCACGATAAACATCCCAAAGGTTATAGTTGAGATGTAAGTCAAGATCTTTTTCTTGAAGAGGGAGTTTCATAAGGTTTTTATTTAGCTTTAACGACTCATGAAGCACCGGTTGATAACCCTGAATTTTCTTTTTATCTAGAAATCGGCTAATCACTTTTTCTACTTCATCATAAAAATCTTGTAGTTTATTTTCTGTTGCTAATTGAATGAGTATCAGCTCATCACATGGCCACCAAAGATTCAACCATTTTTCTGATTCACAGAATTCGCTACCACCATTTTGGAGTTCAACTGCTTTTTCATTAAAAAAATTCTTGATATGGGAAAGAATTGGCGGCAGATATTTATCTTCTGTAAATATCTCAATTAAATCTCGATATTTGACTGAATATAGTTTATTCAGGATGATAAAAGGAACTTGCAATAATTTATCGAAATGTAACAATGCTGTCATCCATCCAAAAGCACGAGTTCTCACCCAATCTGGCTTAGGCATTGTATTTGTACCAATAACTAATTTTTGTGTTTCTTGAACTTCTTCCTTATGGGAAAGACTTCCATGCATGTTTAAAACATTTGTTTCCACAATTTCAAATCCATATTTTTTTTGGTAAACGAGGTCGTCCATTTCTGCATTTCTAAGAATTGAAAGATTACCAAATTGAATCCTGTTATGTTGACCATTTTCTATGGCAGTTGATATGCCATCAGCAAAAGAATTATAGGTTTCACTTGGTAGAGCTAAAATGATATCAGTAAAGGTTTCAATATTTTCAGAGGTCAATCTTTGTTGAATTTCTTTGAATTTTTCGACTGATATATTTTTTCTTTTTATATTCTGCAATGTATCTGAGTTTAGTGACTGTAGGGCAAGTGCTATTCCCTTATTTAATCCTGTTTCTGCCATTATTTTACATGTTTGATATGTCCTTTCAGTGAAGATTTTTGCTGTCTGTGTTGATAGGACTTTTGGGTAACCATATTTCTTTTTGTTATTTGCAAAATAGTCAACGATTTCAACAGTTCTATTTAGAATACCAAAATTTGCATCACAACAATAGACAAACTCTATTTTATTATCTGAAAACCAGTCTATTTCTTTATATAATCTTTCCAGACTGAAAGGGTAAACTTTTTTATCTTTATATGCACCCCATACACAATATGAGCAAGAATATGGGCATCCACGATTAGTTTCCCAAAGGGCCAACCATTCATCTTCAGGATGTACTTTTATTAATGGCCCAAAAACGCCGGTAATGTACGGTGATGGTATTTTATCGAGATCAGTTATTCTTTTTGATCGCTGAGTTTGAACAAGTTTTTTCTGTTTGTTTATATAACTAATTGATGGTACTTTTGACCAATTACATGTTGAATAGTTTTCTAAAAGTGATAAGAATGTTTCCTCGCCATCTCCATGACAGGCTATGTCAATAAAAGGATGAGATTGCAAGAAATCTTTTATGCTGTTATCTGGCACCATAGGTCCACCAAAAACTATCAAAATTTTTGGTTTCTTTTCTCTTAATTGCTTGGCTATTTCTAAAGAAAGCTTATAGTTCCAAACATATGTACTGAAGAAAGAAATATCTGATTCAAGTAGATGTTTAACAGCTTTTTTTACCAGTATTCTTTTATAGATTGGTAATAAAAACTTAAATTTATTTTTGTTTTTAAGATATTTTTCTGCATATGCTTGAAACAGTCCAACTGTATATGGTAAATAGTTTTGATTATCAAAACTATTGTTAATTTGAACAAGTCCAACCTTCACTTTGTTATTGGTCATATTAATCACCTTACTATAATTGGTCTCCGGCGCTCCCTCTGATTTCCACAATTATACTTTTATCAAGAATTTTTCAACCATATAAAACATTATCGACTTAGTTTTTTATTGGGTATTCCAAATGAGACTGAAACTCATTTGGAGATGATCCATCGATTGTTACATAAGTTGTCCTCCAAGTCATACTGTATCAATTATTTCAACGTTCTGGTGGTCAGGGAGCGTAGAAATCCTCGATTATGATACAAAAATCAAAAAGAGAGGGCTTCTTGATTTCTGAATAGTGATAAGGTTTGCTGCAAAAACCCTGATGACAAAGCATCTTCGTCGGTTATAGATGTTCTTCCCAGGGGTGAAATTACCGAACCGGTGTTTCGCACTGGAGTTCTTAGATTCAATGTAATTTCTCATCTGACGATACTGTTGTTTCCAATGGTCAGGGTCCCTTTGTTTCCTTCTGTAGACTTGCTTTCGATATCGTCCCCATTTAGGTGTATTTCGTACATCCACGAAGGAGCAGCTGTCGGTGGATTAAGCAAAACTGCTTTTATTTTCTTTTTTCTGCCATAAATTACTTTCACTAGATATTTTCTAATATCTCTTTTGGATATTTTTGAGGGAGATAAAAGTCTTTTAATTTATCGTACTTTTTATCTTTAAATACTATTACTCTTTCAACTAAATAATCATAAAGCCATGTTGGAATATTATTTCTCCAAAACTCAGATTCATAAATCCTATTGCACAAATATGTGTATATATCAGATCTATATTTTGTTAAATGTGCGTTTTTAAGATATTCTTCTATATTTTCTTCTAGAGGTTTCCATTTTTTCTTCAGATAAAGAACCTCTTTTTTTGCCTCTTTAATTCCTTTTAATCTTGCAACATTTGTTTGTTCATCACGTGTTCTATGATGTATTATTCCAAACTCTTTTGTAAATAAAGTAGTATAGCCAAGTTTCATTATAGATAAGTAACTATCATCATCAACATAATATGTCCTAAAATTTTCATCAAAATAATTGACTTTTTTTAAAACCGAATGTCTAAAAACGGCAAATTTGCTTAATAAAATCCAATATTTTTTAACTGTAATTCCTGGTAAATTTCCATAATAAGGTTCCTTTAATTTTGGAGATATCATTGCAATATCTTCTTCTTTATCCATCAATTTACAACATTTTTCTATAACGTCAGGCATAATTTCAAAGTCGTCATTTCCTGAAAAGACATAATCTCCTTTGGCTTTTCTAAAACATTCATTAATTGCTTTAATTGCCCCCGTAAGTTTCCCTTGCTCTATTAATGTAATATTATCAAGACTGCGTAGATATTCAAGACTTCCGTCGGTAGAACCACCATCTGCAACAATTACTTCGCATGGATAATTTTCAAATCCACTAAAAATAGAATTCATGCAATGCTTAAGATCATTTATTCGATTATAAGTTGGAATACATATGCTTATCAATTGAAAACCTCTGTTTTAATTTTCATTAGATGGACAGGCATTATTGCTCTAGTTTTTTTATTTATTTTTTTTTCAATTAATTCTGGATTTATATTTAATGTTTCAAGCTCGATATCAACAAATACCGGTTTGAATCCTGCTGCAAGAACTGCATTTGCTGTTGCAACAAAAGTAGTTGCTGGAACAATTACTTCATCTCCTCGTTTTGCACCAAATTCATAAAGTGATGCAAGAGAAGCAATACAAGCATCTGTTCCAGAAGAAACAGCAATTGCATGTTTATATCCTTCTTTATATTTATTTTCAAAATTTGGATAAGACATAATTTTCACTGATATAGTATTTATATTACTTTTTTTGCGAGTCCAAAACCTTCATCGCTGATTTTTTCTTGCAACTCTAGATAATTATTTAATATTTCTTGGTTTGACAGGCTTTTTCCCCAAGGTGTCTCTTTTTTGTATTCAAAAGTCAACCTAGGAATTTCTTTTTCATATCTGCCATACATATGCATTGTTCTATCCCAGTCTTTTTCAATTCTTTTAATTCCAAATTTATCTGGGCGATTATAAATCATAGTTCCAGGTCTAACTGTAAAAATTGAAAGAATTACTAGATCAGGTTTTGTTTCAGTAATAAATTTCCAGGTTTTTTCTTTTATATTTAATTCTTCTCCAGGTAATCCCATAATAAGATAAACTCTCGTCTCAATATCATTATCATTGAGCATTTTTATTGTCTTTTTTGCCTCTTTGATATCAATTCTTTTGTTTATAAAATCCAGTGCTCTTTGAGATGCACTTTCAACACCAAGCCCCATTGCAAGACATCCAGATTTTCTTGCAAGTTTTGCAGTCTGTAAAGTAAATCCATTTGCCCTGCACTGCCCTCTCCACCATATTCCTGTTTCTTTTATAGCTTTTAGATAAGGAATCACCACTTTCTCTTGAGGGGGTATTCCTATTTCATCAAGCAAACTTATTACTTCAATATCGTATTCTTTTTTCAGGTACTCAATTTCCTCTTTTATAAATTCAGGGCGTCTATACCTTATTCGTGGATTATATTTCCTTAAATTAGGTAATGCACAAAAATAACAATTACTAATACAACCCCTGCTAAAAATCACTGTTGTTCCAAGCATTTCGTCGTATTCAGGTTTCTTTTTTACATTCATCATGTTTTTTCTTGCAATTGTTGCTTTAGGTAGGAAATGTCTTTTTGGAAATGGATAATCATTGACATCAATGGGTCCACTTTGTTCATATATCTTTTTTAGTTTATTATTTTTCCAATCATTCAAAATATCAAATATGACTTCTTCTCCATCACCAAAAACTAGAGTATCAAATTGCTTTAAGCATTCGTTTTGAAATTCGATAACATGAGGTCCACCAGCAATGTGTGTTGTTCCTTGGTATCTATTTTTAATTGCATTGACAATTTCTATTTCTTCATTGAAATCTCTAGTATATACTGAATGAAGATAAATATTGCACTCTGGAATTCTATAATGGATAAATTTTCTATTTATTCCTCTTAAATCTATTAATTCAAGATCGACTTTATCCCCAAGTCTTGACTCTAAAACTGTTAATAACTGAAAATGAGTGTGAGGATCTCCTCTAAACGGATCATAAAGATAATCGCTACTTGGAAATATGAATCCTATTTTCAATTTTGTCTCTCCTTATAATAAATTTTCTTTATACCACTTCATAGTCTTTTTTATTCCATCATCAAGATTTGTTTTTGCTTGCCATCCAAAGTCTTTTTTTGCCTTTTTTGTATCCAAAAATACCTTTGTTTTTATACTGGGTTTTGTTGAATCAAATTCAATTTTAAGGTCTTTTCCAGATGCATCAATTATTTTTTTAACCAAATCTTTAATTGAAATTGAACTACCATAACCTACGTTATAAATTTGATATTTTTCTTTTTGTTTTTTAATTGCTAAGTCAATAAAGTCAATTAAGTCAAATATATAGAGAAGGTCTCTTTCTTCTTTTCCTTCGCCCCATACAACTATTTTTTCCGGCTCTTTTGATTTCATTACTTTGGTCATCGTTGCTCCAAATACATGTGATTTTTCTAAATCAAATTTGTCATGTGGCCCATAGATATTTGAGTGCCTCAAAATAAGATATTTTGTATCACTTATCCCTGAATAAAATTTGCACATTTTTTCATTATATACCTTTGTCCAAGCACTAGAAAAATAACGTGGATGTATCTCGTCATTTGGATTAAAATCTGTTTCTTTCACTGCCTTGTCACTAGATTGATACATTGTTAGACAACTTAAAAAGATGAAATTTTTTATTTTATGTTCAAATGCGGATCTGAATAATAAAGCATTCATTACTGCATTATCTGCTACGTGATAGTAGGGTCTTGTAAAAATATCTTTTGCACCAGATGTTTTTGCTGCAGCTTGAATTATGATATCTTTTCCCTTTACACTTTCATCTACATCAGATTTTTCTGTTAAATCAGATTTTACAAAATTGATTTTTGAATTATCAAATGGTTTTGAATTAAAGTATGTGGCATATACTTCAAAATCAGACTTTTTTGCAAAATATTCGGAAACATTTCTTCCTACAAAGCCAGTTCCGCCGCATACTAATAATTTCTTTACCAATATACTTTCCCCTTACTTTTTTTATCTTAGCACATTATGATATGAGTTTATCATCTGCTTATTTTTCCCATACCATTGCATTGTATCTTTTATTCCTTCTTCTAGTGATATTTTTGGTTTGAAACCAATTTTTTTTGCATTAGTAATATCCATTACTCTTTTTTTATCACCAGATGGTTTTGACTTATCCCAAACTATTTTGGGCTTTTTATCTAAATTTTTAACAATAATTTCGGCTAATTCTTTTATGCTGGTACCTTTACCACTTGCAAGATTAATATTTTGTCCAAGACCTTTTTCAATTGCAATAAGCATTCCTTCTGCAACATCATTTGTATGAATGAAATCTCTAACTGGTGAACCATCTCCCCAAATAACAAGGGGATCTTCTCCGTCTACAGCTCCTCTAATTAAGGATGGAATCACCATTGAATTAAGTGGATCAAAATTATCCCATGGGCCATAAACATTTGCAGGTCTAACTATTGTTACTCTATCCCAACCATGTTCAACTTTATAAGCTTCTGCTTGAAGCTCACCCATTCTTTTTCCCCATCCACCGTACCAATCATTTTTAGAAGGAAATGAATCCCATACTTTATCTTCGTAAAATACTTCAGCAGGTCCATAAACACCGATTGTACTTGTAAATAAATATCTATCAACATTATTTTGAAAGGCGGCTTCCATCATATTTGTATTAAGTCTTAGGAAAGAAACTAATATAGTTGCGGCCTTTTTTATTACAATGCCTGGAGCTCCTTTTACCCCTGCTAGATGAAATACATAATTAATGTCTTTACAGACTTTCATACAATTTGAAAACTCTCTAAGATCTATTTTATGATATTCTGCATCAGGATGAGCTCTATCAGGATTATCTAAAGAGGCAATTCTAACATTTGCACCCTTTGAAAGTAATAATTTTACAAGCGGAATACCGATCATTCCTGTTCCGCCGGTAACTAGTATATTTTTATCCTTATATTGCGTCAATTTTTCCCCCTGCTTTTTCTTTATACATTTGTTTTACAACATATGCAATTTGCTCTGGGGTTGGAGTGGAATTTTCAAGTTCTTTATATACACAAACAGAATGGTCTTTAAGTCCAAGCCCTCTTACAGGTATTCCAGTTTTAAGCATTAACTTATACGCTATCGCTTCTGATGCACCTGCCATTTCAAAACCAGAATCAACAACAATTCCAATTTTGGATTTTTTTAATGGGTTGATAATCCTTTCCTCGAGGTTAAATGGCTTAAGCCAATAAATATGAACAATATTGCATTTTATTTCATCATTTTCTAAAATCTCTGAAGCTTTTTCTAAATTAAATCTCGCAGCAGATATCCCATAAAGTGTTATATTTGCATCTTTTACAATTTTATCTGGCATTTCTTTCTCATTTGAAAAACTAATACGATGTTCACTGGCAATCATTGGGGCATCATTTTTCATAAAAACATCCCATACTTCTTCGTACTCCTTTGGGGTCATTGGGGAGCAAACTCTGAAACCAGGCACATGCATAAAAGGAGCATGAAGAACACCAGCATGCACTGGTCCTGTTCCATGTCCTTCTTGAGCAAGAGCTCTAACAAAAATTGGTGTTCCAACACCAAAAATATCTTTTGTTTTTGCTGCGTAATTAACAAGTGGACTAGAACTAAGCCATAAAAAATCTTGAAATCTAATTACAAAAATTGGTCTTCTACCAACAACAGCTGTTCCCACTGCGATTCCAGAGCCAGCAACATCTGCCATTGGTAATTCTATAATACCTTCGCAATCTGGAACAGTGTTATTAACCCACCCTACAGCAGTAATTGCTTGACCTAACAGTAGTCCATTGCCTTCTGTCAGATGTTTTCTTGTAATTTCCTTTATGGTTTCTGCAACGGTTCTTCCCAAAGCTTCTTCATCTCCTCTTTTGCTTCATTTTCAATTTTTTCAGCTTCCTTTGAAAAGCCAATTTTATTTAACTCTTTTTTAACAAGATTGAATCTATCCCATTCAGGCTTTCCATCAATGCCAATTCCTGCATGCCAACGATGCCTGCATGTATGAATATTTAAATAAGCTGGTAGTTTTTTAAGCAAATTTTTTGTATGATATGCGATAAGCCATGGGTCATCAGTAATATCATAAGAGGGTATGCCCATTGCGGCAGCGCAATCAGTTACTTTCCAGCAACGCCTAATTTCAACAGGTGTCAAAATTGATAAATCATTATCCTCACAAACGAAAAATACTGGTAATTTATGGGTTATAGCAAAACCCATAGATGCAAGAGCATAATCTTCTTCTGCAGCAGCATCCCCAAAAAATGCTAACGATACTTTCTCAGGTTTTCCAAGAGCCGCTCCAACGGCAATAGGTATATTTTCTCCGATTAAACCATGATGACCTATCATACCAATATTCGGCTCCTGAATGGAGGGTGAACCACCGCGCCCGAAAGAACAACCTGTTTTACGATGTAATAACTCATCCCGTAGTTTTACAGGATCGCCACCAAAAGCTAAATAAACTGAATGAGCTCTATGCTGTGCAAAAATTAAACAATCAGAGATCACAGTTGAAACCGCGGCAGATATTGACTCTTGACCAATTGAAAGATAAATAGGGCAATCAATGAGCCCAGCATCATATGCTTCAATCACTTTATATTCAAAATATCTAATCCTGCACATTCGTCGAAATATTTCTAATGAATGTTTTTTACTGAATTTTTTTGAAATGTTGGGTATTAACCCTAATTTTGTAAAATCCATTTAGAGCACACTTTTTCTTTTATTTGAATTTTTATTTTGAAGATTTGGTAACCCCAAGTTCATTAAGCCATTGCGTTGTTGATTCATAGGATATTCTATTTGTTGCGTATTCTGCATCCAGTGCATGTAAAATCGGAATAACAGCTTCTTTTACACTTATTGACTCAGCGTTATGTTCATCTCTTGGTTTCTGTGGCCATTTCGAAGTGAATGATGTATTGATAGATCCAGGTGCTACTAGAGTAAATACTAATCTATATTGAGCAAATTCTCTTTGAAGTCCTTCAACTAATTTTTCAACTGCGCCTTTTGCCGCCGCATAAACTATCAAGTTAGGTAAAGCTCTTTCAGCCGAACGAGAAGACATCATAACAATATGTCCTCTCTTTAAACTATTTTTATCCATTTTATTTTTCTTCATCCGCGGTAAGATCTCCTTAAGTATGAAAATTGGTGCCTTTGCATTGGTATCAAATATTTTTTCGATATCAGAATAGTTGATTTTTTCAAAAGGTTCTATAACGTGGCTTCCTCCAGCACAATTTATGAAAATATCAATCTGATCGTTATCTTTTTCATAAACTTGTTGGATAAGTTCTCCCATCTTTTTCTTGTCACAAATATCGATTGAATAGGTTTCAATTTCAGCTTTTGAACCTTTTAGTTCTTCCTCTAAAGCTTTTAATTTTTCTGGTAAAATAGCAACCCCTGTTATCTTTCTACATTTATTTGCCAAATTTCTCGCGATTTCTTTACCGATTCCATCTGAGGCACCTGTGATTAGAGCATGTTTTCCAATTGTCCATTCTGTATTATTACTCATTTATTTTTCTCCTGTATATTTATTTAAACAATTTTTTATCCTATTTAAACCCTCTTTTAGTTGCTCGATATCTGCAGTTAATGCAACTCTAATATATCTATCTGATAACGGGCCAAATGTTATACCAGGTGCAACCGCAACCTGTTTCTCTTCAAGCAGAATATCTGCAAATTCATTAGATGAAAGCCCCGTCTTGCTAATATTTATTAATATATAAAATGCGCCCTCAGGTAAATATTTTACATTTTCCCCAAGGATATCTAAAGCTGTATCTAATTTCATTTTAAATTTATTTTTTAAATCCACCTTTATATCTTCACAATTTTTCAAAATTTTAATCGCAGCAATCTGAGAGGTCGATGGAGCACAAGATATGTATAATTCTTGTGCTTTTATTAAACCATTACAAAATTTCTCATTTCTGCTAACCGTATAACCAACTCTTAAACCTGTAATATTATAACTTTTGGAAAAACTGTAGATTCCAACAACATTATCAACATCTGGATATTTCAGCGGGCTTGTATGCTGTCCATTAAAAACAAAAGCTTCATAAACTTCATCAGATAAAAGCCATATATTATTTTGTGAGGTAAAATTTACTAGATCCTTGATTTGTTTTTCCTTCAGGACCGCTCCAGTTGGGTTAGATGGAGAATTAATTATTACCATTTTTGTTTTTTCTGCTGTCAACAGTTTAATTTCATTGATATCTGTTTGAAAGTTATTTTTCTCATCAAGAGTATAAAATTTTGGTATGCCGCCATAATGACGAACAACTGATGGAAAATTTGGGTATCCCGGATCTGGAACTAATACTTCGTCTCCAGGGTTTATTATTATCCCAATTGCAACAGCAACTCCGTATGTAGCACCCGGAGTCACAAATATATTATTTTCACTTACGAAAATATCATCTTTTGCTAGTTTTTCTTTTATTGTTTTTCTAAGTTCTAAAAAACCAGCATTTTGTGTATATTTTGTGAATCCATTTAATGCTGCTCCTGATATATATTCACATATTTTTTTGGAGGTGGGTTCATGCGGCTCTCCCACTTCAAGATGAATGATCTTTTTTCGTTTTGGGTCAAGTTCAATTGCCTTATCCATTATTCTTCTAATGCCGGAACGTGGAATTTTATCTATTACAAAATTGATTTTTTTGTTATCCATTTTCCCTCCTTTCGATGACAAAGTTTTAATAATTTTTTTAATCATTGTTTATCTAATTTTTTTTGTAGTAATTTCTCCAGTAGTTCAATAGATCTATTAAAGTTTTTTCAAACTTAATTGTTGGTTTCCAACCTGTTTGTTTATAAAATTTTTCTGTTGAAGGTATCTGTAATGTTACATCTGAAGGCCTTAATCTTTCTGGATCAACTTCGATTTTTATATTTTTAACAGACGACATTTTTAATAACATGTCTAGCATCTCCCCTATTTTCATCGTTTCAACTCCGCCGATGTTATAGACCTCTCCTGGCGGGCATTTAGTGATTAATAACCAATATGCATGTACTGCATCTCGTACATCTGTAAATGTTCTAACACTTTCCAAATTTCCAACTTTAACAACTGGTGGTATAAACCCTGCTTCAATTGCTGCGATTTGCTGGGCAAAATTAGAAGCTGCAAAAACACTTCCTCGTCTTGGGCCAGTATGGGTGAACATGCGTGTTCTTATTGTTCTAATTTTCCAGGAATCCCAGTATTGCTGAGCTAGCATATCCTCTGCTACTTTACTTACAGCATAAGGTGATGCCGGTCGAAATGGGTTTGTCTCTTTTATCGGTATTTCATTTTCTTGTACTTGTCCATATACTTCGGATGAGCTACATACGTGAATAACTGGATCATAATTGGAGGACAGTTTTAGCTCTTTGACTGTTTCTAGTAAATTGCATGTACCTATAACATTTGTTTCTAATGTTGCAACAGGGGCTTTATAACTATAAGGAACATAGGATTGTGCTGCAAGGTGAAATATCACATCTGGTTTTTCTTTGCTAAGTATGGTTTTTAAAGAGGGTAGATCTTCTAAATCTCCGTACAAAAGGATTATCTTATCAAGAATGTGGCTGATATTATCTGTTGGAGAGCGCCATCTGGCTAAACCTAAAATCTTTATTTTTGGGTGGTGCTCAATGATGTAATCAGCAAGATGACTTCCTACAAAACCTGTAATCCCTGTTATCAATACTTTATTTATTTTTCTGTCTTTGTTCATATTTTTCCTCTTTATTTATTGTGTTATATTCTTTAGATACCATTCATAAGTTTTTTTTATCCCCTCTGATGGAGGAGTAAACTCAAAATCTTCTATGACCCCTAGTAATCTATTAATTGATAAATCTTTTCTGTATTGCCCATCTGGGGATTTTTTATCAAATACTATATTAATATCTAAAGATCCTGTTGCTTTTAATGCTATTTCTGCTATTTCTTTAATTGATGGATTTTCGCTTTTTGGTGCAATATTTATCGAGTATTCTTCGTCGTATCTTTCCAAAAGAATTAACAGTATTTTGGCTAGATCCTCAGAGTATAGATATTGTCTAAGTGGTTTACCCGTTCCCAGCAATTTAATGGTTTTTTTATTATTTATTTTAGCTTCATGTATCTTTCGGATCAATGCAGCCAAAAAATGACTTTGTTTTTCATCAAAATTGTCATTAGGCCCATATAGATTACATGGTATTACAGTAAAAAAGTTGCATCCATATTGTTTTCTATAGGAGTTAATTTGAATACCTAAAACACGTTTCGAATATGCATATGCAAAATTTGTTAACTGCGGTGCCCCATCAAAAAGTTGTTCCTCTTTTAATGGGTAAGTTTTTGCTACATCTGGATATGCACAGTTACTAAGTATTCCTATTAATTTTTTAACATTATATTTATAGGCGTAATGAACAACAAAAGTATTCATTAAAACATTTTGATAAATGAAATCAGCAGGATGGTTAATATTTCCAGTGATACCTCCTACTTTTGCAGCTAGATGTATTACTTGATCTGGTTTGTACTTTTCAAACATTGCTTTTACGTCTTTTTCTTTTGTTAAATCGTAATCCTTTGAACCTACGTATATTGCACCTGGCCTTATTTTTTGTAAAGCATGACCAACTAAACCAGTTCCACCTGTTACTAGAAGTCTTATATAATTCACCTCTTACTTTCCTGGATACCTTTTGCAGTAATAAATTGTTGTTATTAACACTTTGTAAGCGAGAAATCCCCATGCTTTAGTATGGGGATGAATCGCGCTTCTTTTTCTTCAAACAACTGTTCTTGCTTACTGGGCAGGCGCACCCGCTTCCAGCGGGTGCCATGAATCCCTGTCCAGGACTTGATAAATTATGGATCTTATTAGCGGTAGCCATAGCATTGGCCAGAATTTGTACCACTTGGAATGGTGTCCCAAGTATAGGTACAATATGTTTAAGCAAGAGGAAAATAAAAACCTTTGTGAAGAGATTTTGCGCGAGGTTGCACAACGGCATTGCATCACAATTACAGAGATGAGTGTAATGCCTGATCATATTCACCTGGTTGTTGAAT
>Ga0315289_10001270_pt1 | contig 39473 bp, 38 predicted proteins | sample YL17G11_40_MG_FD_203452 | JGI IMG/M metagenome (GOLD analysis project Ga0315289, IMG submission 203452) | Sediment microbial communities from Yellowstone Lake, YNP, Wyoming, USA - YL17G11_40 | ecosystem: Environmental > Aquatic > Freshwater > Lake > Sediment | place: USA: Wyoming | collected... | reverse complement strand
ACAGCACCCGCCGATCTGAAACCCGGGTGTCCAAAGCATCGGCCCTCTAGGCCTGCAATAGAGCGAGGCAAGCCGGGGGCCGTGGGTTCGAATCCCACCGGGCCCGCCATCAGTTTCCGCCTATCTGCGGAGTTTTTGTGGAGTTTTGGTGGATTTAGGGTGGAATTATGGCGTATGATTTCTCCGCCAGAATTGGATTCCTTTGAAGGTTTACATTCAACGAAATCCACTTCAGTCTCATGGGACGCTCGGCCTCGACCCTAGGCAAGATTCAGGCGTTACTAGCGGATGGGAAGCCTCGGAACTCCAGAGACATTGCGCATGAACTTGGTTGTGGCGATGGAGCGACAGCGCAAGCGCTGAGGAGGGCTTGGGAGGCCGGCTCAGTCTTGAGGACTGCGCAGCCAATTCAGGTCACAGAGAAAAGGCGACGCGGCAGAGCAGGCACAAGTACGCATCTCCGAAGTTACCACCTCTACAACATCTCGACAGGCGAGAACGAGACTTTCATCTCGAAGTGCAAGTTCGTGTCCTTCTCGAAGAAGTACTTGGATGCTCGCGGCGGAGGAGGCCACAGCAAAGCCAAGACCATTCGCGACTTCCTTTCCTCCAGCAGCAGTAAGGCGTTCTACTCAACCGAAGTCGCGCAGAATCTTAACAGCTCGGGCGTGAAGGTCCGTGACGTAATGTCATGCGTCCGTAGGCTCGAAGCCCGCGGACTGGTCTACGTGCGTGGATACAGGAGCAACGAACGACAGACGCCCTTCAAGGAAGGCTACCTCATCACTTGCATAGACTCGAACAAACCGAGAGAGAAAGCCATTGAGGAAGCCGTACAAAGAACCGATGACGCGCTTGCTGGTAGGGCGGCAACGAGCCCAATCATCCAGCGCGTCCACCGCATACGCGACATCATACTAGCCACCACGAAGACCCGTGACATTGTCGCACAATCATACTTGGCAACTGAGTTGGCATGCTCGACTCACGAGCTGGACGGCGCAGTCCAAAGAGCTATGCAACTCTACCCCGACCTCAAGGAATTGAAGATCTTCAACAACTACAGATACTTCTACCACAGCTCAATGGCAGACGAGGATCTACGCGCCGCCGTCGACCTGAAGCAGAACTATATCCGAATCGAGAAGGGCCGCGACAACCGTATCGGCCACAACTGGGAAGCCGCTGTAGAATGGTTCGTCGACAAGTTCACCACAGGCGCAAGCTTCCGCGAACAACCCCACCGAACCACAGGCATGGATTCCAGACGCATAACCCTACATCTCATCCGCAGCGTTGGCGGAAGAAGAATGAACGCGGAAGTCGACCGCGTCTGGATTGTCACGCCGGGCCTATTCTCTCCGCCCACTACGTACGTGCTCGAATGCAAATGGGGCATCGTGAGAAAGCAAGACCTAGACGAGTTCCTGAACGTCCTACGATGGAGCACAGACTTCGGCGTAGACACGCCTGACGGCCGCCAACTCAAACAAGGAGTCACAGGCGTCCTTGCAGCATCCGCCTTCAACCCGAAAGAAAGAGTCCGCGTTGGCAACCAGATAGTGAACTTGGCATCGTATGCCGGGCGCCTAAACGTGAGCCTCCTGAAGGCTGCGGACTTCAACGAGAAACTCCGCGAACGAGGCTGCGGCTCCAAAGTGACAATCCAACACGTTTGCAGGGTGGCGAAGGATGAAAATGAAGTTCGGGAACTGCTGGACGTGATATGGCACAGACCCGCAGATGCTGAGAAGACCGCGAGCGAAGTTGTCAGTAAGAACGAATCGCTGTATCAATTCGAGAGAATTCTGGAACGGTCATCGGCGTGATGTCTATTCACGGTCCGATAGATTCCCCGTCGTGCAGGTCACTTTCCATACCGTGTGCACGGTCACGAGGCTCAGGTGTCCCAGCGGAGGTTACTTCGCTTCTGACTTTTGTATCTCAATTTTGCCTTCAGCTGTGACCTTGATGTGTGCAGTCGCTGTTTTCCTGAAAGGGAATTGCGAGTCGCGTGCGATTTCGAGTGGGATGTAGACCAGCACTTTTCTTGGCCTGGACCCGTTCTGAACGATAATTCGGCACGTTCCTTCTAGACCCATCGGTGGAACCCACCAAGTAACGTCTAGAGTTACTCTTAAATGCGATCTGAGGACTATTGAGTTACTTGTTGAGTAACTTGTCAGGTAACTCTCCGGGTAGGATCATCCTTTCGCCATCCTCGCTAGCAGGAAAGATACTTTGCCCCGCATTTTCTCCGAGACCTTTCCCTCAAGATGCGCGGCTCCGTTTCTTGGGACTGCATGCGATGACGGCACTGCGAGTGATCAGGCGTCACCTGCAACTTGGCTACGACCTGCGGGAAATCGAGAAGCGAGGCAACGGTTGCAGGGCGGATCTGATATTCGAAGATGCAAGCGGCAGACGACGTGTCTGCGAAGTCAAGAGCGCTAGGGTACTGACGAAACTACACCACATTCAGACCGCACTATACTCGAGCCCCGACTACGACGAGGTCGTGCTATCAAACAGAGAAACAGACATTCAGCTGACAAAAGACTACATCGCGTCAGTCCTACGTCAAGCTCAGATCACACGTGAACTACTCATTGACCACGCTATGGAAGCAGCTTCAACCTTCAGACCGGATGAAGATGTCTGCCGAATCTGCGCGAACCAACGCTGTTCATTCCTGCCGACAGAGACGAGGGAGAATCACTAGTGTATACACAGATGAAACACGGGCCTCGACGGAGAAGACCACGCTCAAACGGTTTAGTTTGTCTCCACCATTCGAAGCCAGTCATTCACCCGCAAGAACTTGGGGCAACAGTGAAGACGCTGCACGTACGGCGCTTGGACCCATGGCGGTACCAAGTCAGATCTGAATCTCGCAGGGGATGGTACAATGTGTCATGGAGTAAGCGCATTTGGGTTTGCGACTGCCCCTTCAACACTAAAACTCACCGACGATGCAAGCACATTTCGGCAGTCATGAGCAGGATAACTGGACCCGCGGAGAGCAGGGACGACGTCTGCCCCCGATGCGAGACTGCTGAACATGTCGCGGGCCGTGGCAATTACGAGACAAGAGCAGGTCTCGTGGAACGATATGAGTGCAGAGGCTGCAGTGAAAAATTCACTTCGCGAACCGGCTTTCGTGGCTTGCAGTACAGAGCCAACATAGTAACCACAGCCATCGACCTGCACTTCAGAGGTGTGAGTCTTCGAGGCATTGCCGATCACTTGAACCAGCAATACGGATTCAAGATCACTCATGTGACAGTGGTGCGATGGGTTCGGAAGTACGTCGCCATAATCAACCGCTACGTGAACGCCATGAAACCCAAGGTCTCGGGCACGTGGCATGTCGATGAGATGAGGATCAAGTCAAAGGGACGCACACGCAACTTGTGGAACTTGATGGATCACAAGACACGCTACCTCATCGCAGTCCAGGTGACCGCCAGGAAGGATACAAGGGAAGCGAAACGACTACTCAGCAAAGGAATGAGATCTGTTGCCCAGTCAAGACTGCAATTGATCTCTGATGGTCTCCCATCATACTCCAGTGCCGTTGGACAAATCAATGAAGAGCAGCGGCGTGTTCATGTCACTCATGTAGCGGATCGAGGCTTCCTCAAGCGCTGCAGCAACAACAGGCTTGAACGCTACAACGGTACCGTAAGGGCAAGGCTGAAAACGATGGCGGGTTTCGGAAGCGACCGCGCCTCAAGAGCCTTCGCGGAGGGCTTCAAATCATACTACAACTGCATCCGGCGTCATACGAAACTCGGGGTCACGCCAAGCGAAGCTGCAAGAACTTGGAGATCCAAGGAACACAACAGGTGGCGTTCATTAATCAGGGATAGTGAAAACGAAGGTGTCTCTAAACCGCGTTGAAGGTCGCCCGGTTGACAATCATGAGCTGACGTCTGAGTTCAAATTCGGATGCCCACACCAGCCTACCCGACGACGAAAAACGAACTCCTATGCGGGTTCAACTCTGACTACCCGCGCCAAGAGACGCGACGACGAACCTAGGTTGTCTGTACGCCCCTACTGTCTCCGACCCCCACAATTCGGGCAAAACAAGCTCGTCTGAGGCATGAGCCCGCCACAGTAGCGACAGGGCACCATGACTACTTCTTTGATGACTTCTCGCTCCTTTATGATGGTCGGTGGAGCTTGAGCCACAGGGGCAGTTGGTCTGGGCTCTGGAGCACGCCTTCGCATCAACCGGCTGACAGCGTATAGGACGACGATGAGTCCAATACCAAGGATAAGCCACTCATATCCGATAATAGCCATACAATCACCAACAGAACGAACTTGCCTTATTCCTCCGCGCACAATCTAGATTAAAGCATCGACGAGTGACTCTCCTGACTCGAAGGACAGTGCTTGACCGGTAGTAAGCCGCGGACTTGATCGCTTCTGGCCAACACTGTCTAATGTTTTATGCAGCGCCTTGCCTATGTTTCGTGGAAGGAATAGCTACGCCGTTCTGTCCAAGATGTGGAAAAGAGACTCTAGCCGATGCCCTATTCTGCAACTATTGTGGAGCGAGACTCCCAACTGTCGATGAACTCAAAGTTGTTGAGTCGCCTAGAGGTTGGGCTCCAACCCCTCCAAGCCAATCGTACATCCCGGCCAATGTCATGCAACGTAGAGGAAGCATCGGGCTTGGCGTTCTAGCAGGATTCTTACTGCTGACTTTGCTGGGGTTCATACCCATCGTTGGAGCTCTAATCGCAGGATTAGTTGCCGGACTCGTTGCACGAGGCGCAGGTCGTGGCGCGCTCGCTGGGTTCATTGCAGGAATTCTAGGATCTGTGGTACTCACGTTTCTCCTGACGGCTTTCGGAGGAGCCCTCGGCGGTATACTCGGAGGCCTCTTCGGAGGACTAGTCGGCGGCATATTCGGAGGACTGATCGGCAGCATATTCATCCTTCTCACTCTCGGCAGCGCCATTGTATGCCTAATCGGAGGCCTCATAGGCGGAGCCCTGAGACGCGGATAGTTGTGCGGTAATCTGTCTTAGCTTGAATTGCTTCAGCCAAACTGCTCGCTTGGGTCAAGACCCTCTGATGTCTCGAAGCATCGCAGTCAGCGTTTGCTCATCAGGGCAGGCGCCAACGAGAAGCTCCTTGACCCATTCATAGAATCGTATGCCTTCAGCTGAAGCTAGCATCCTCAGTCGCGCATGCACATGGTCAGGAATCTCTGTGTTGATTCTAGGCATTCTTCTTCGAAGATCAGTTCTAAGAACGATAATATGAGTATCTGAATCGAGAATCGATTGGATACAATACAAGGACACCGCGCGCCGAGTCAATGAATACATTCGCAAAGGAATGATGAATCAACTGCCCGGACAGGTTATCTCTGAAAGAGCTACGATCCCGGTTGTCGAAAGTCCAGCGGTGACTAAGGACCCACTTGCCGACTTGGAACGTCTACACAACCTGAAAGAGAAGGGAGCTATCACGACTGAAGAATTCCAGAGGATGAAGACGACGCTGCTTGGAACAACTCCCAATATCCAGCCACAAGCCGCGACGCAACCCAGTACGCCGCGTGCCCGCGCTCCTGCTACGTTTTGTCCTCAGTGTGGCGCCAAGCAGGAGCAGGCAAATAGATTCTGTTCTTAGTGCGGCACCGAGGTCAGACCGCCCAGACCAGAAGCCACACCTGCATGGTCTACTATGTGCTCATAGTGCGAATCAGGTAGAAGTTCGAGCTAGTGGAAAGGCTCAAGAATGGTCAACCTCCTAGTTAGAACGGTCGATCAGGTTTGTGGTCGAGACCTCTCGTCGGCCTCCTGCTTCTTACCATGGCACTGGCGACATTGGCGCCTGGACACGTGAATGCAATCAACCGGTATGTGCAGACTTCCAAAGTCCAGACCGTCTTCGTTTGGAACGTTCCATTTCATCTTCCAAAGGGCGATCTTCTCTCTATACTGCAATTCCCAATAGCGGTCGAAGCATCTGGTCTCCCGAACAAAGTCACCCCTAACGAGGTTTTCTCAATCCCGTTTTCGATAGCTCCCAACACTGGTTTCCAAGTGTCCATCGGCGGGTATGAATTCAGTCTTGACTCGATAATACAGAACGTACTGTCGAATATCCCACAAGAAATCGACTTGAGACCCTATGTTCAGGTCATCACATGTAAAATTGCAGACTTGATACTGGACCCGTTAGACTACGTCATCGCGTGTGGCCCTGATGGAAAAGGTGGAGTTGTCAAAATAATGCTCAGTGCCATCAGGCTGAGTTTGCGGAATGAGCTGATTGTGACAGCTCAGACGTCAGGATCTGTAGATCTCCCGAACGCTGTTGTAGCCACATGGTTTGGCCAAACACCCTCCTTCAGATTCGGAGTAAGCTCCTCGGCGCAACGAGGAGAACAGTTAACCATGACTCTCATGAGCAGCTGGACTGTAAGCTTGTACTTCGACTTCCAACAATCATTGTACGACAATCCTATTGCCGGTGGCATCTTCAAGAAGATCAGAGACTCGCTTCACATGCCATGGCAAAGACCCTTAGGTGCCGCAAAAAGCAGCGCGGCCCCGTCAATGCACGCAGTAGTCTTGATTCCAGATTTCCAATTTACAGCTTCTCAAACGGAGTTGAACGTGCCAAAGCAAGAATCGGCATCCATCGAACTCAGAACGACTTCAATCGACGAGTTTGACGACACGATAAATCTAGCACTGAACCAAGTGCCGCAGGGTATCGGTGTGCATTTCGCAAATCCACAAATCGCTCCACAATCTTCTACGACTCTCACCCTGGCCGTTTCAGACTCGGCGCTTGCTGGAGACTACTCGATTCCGGTTGTGGCGTCAGGCGGTGGAAAGACACACACCCTATCCATCATGCTACATGTCAGTGAGAGAAGCCTCCCGGTGCAGGTCGTCTATGGGGGAATGGGACTTGCGTTAGTACTTTTTCTAGTGATTGCTGGAGTAATGGTTGCTCGTTCCCGTAGGAGATCTGCCGCTGTGAGGGGACCTCCCAGTGCTGCTCCAACACCCACTGCTGTTCCTCCTACATCCGCAAATCAGACCGTCCCTGAACGATACGTGATTCCGACATCTCGACGAGCACCAAGAACCGAGACCGTCACGGGGAAAGCAGAAGTCATTCATGTCGAACCAAGGATCGAAGAGAGAACGGAACGATTTGTATCCGCACATTTGCCTAAGTATTGTGACGTCTGTGGTAGGGCAATATCGGTCGACGATAGGTTCTGCGACATCTGTGGAACGCCTATGCATCGAGAGTCAAGAGTTGTTTCATCTCCTGTCAGATATTGTGACGTCTGTGGTAGGGCAATATCGGTCGACGATAGGTTCTGCGACATCTGTGGCGCTCGTCTGCACCGAAATTGAATGCAGAGTCTGTTGTCGATAGTCCGAAAAACCTTCCCGTGCGCTACCACCCGAATTTGAACCCGCATAGGAGTCCGTTTTTCGTCGTCGTCGCGCACCAGCCTACCCACACACAAATGCCTCAACGACGACGGTTCAAATCTAGATGCTGCGTCCTGGCTCAGTCACAGATCATATCGCAGGCTTGACAATAGCGTGCTCACAGTAGTCTCTTAGGGTTCGCTGGAAATTGCGACATTCTAGGATAGCCTTTGTACTATTCCTGTTCCTTGCAGCCTTGGAAGGCTCTGCTAATGCTAGAGTGAATGCGCAAGGGACGGACCAAACCGAAATATCGGTCAGCCCCGACTTGCTCATCCTAGTGCCGGGTCACTCGGAAGAAGCTGTAGTCAGTATCACCTCATTGGTTGACGATAGCCTCACCCTGTATGCGAAGGGGCTTCCGACACATGTTGGGGTCAGGTTCGATCCAGCCGTACTTCCTGTGGCGGCCAACCAGTTATCAGTCTCGAATCTGACCATTACAGCAGGATTGGACTCGGCCTCCAAGAACTTCACCTTAACCATAGGCGCGGCCGGGCACCTCACGTTTGGGGAATACAATATCTCAGTCTCGCTACTCCCAAACGTTGACCTCGTCCTAAATCGGATTTGGACCGAGCCCGTAGCGCCCAAGATGAATGACCAAGTGTCCTTCCATGCGAATATCGGCAATGTTGGATCTGGCCCCGCTTTTGACTTCAAGGTCGATTTCTCATTAGACGGCACCCCGTTCGACACCGTCCATGTATCTCAGTTAGGCGCAGGTCAACAAGTCGAACCCGCATCGACGACAACTTGGCAGGCTATGGCGGGTAGTCACACGCTCAGCGTACACGTCGATGCAGGGAATCAAGTGGTAGAAATGGACAAGTCGAACAACGTGCTGTCATTGGATATTCTTGTCGGACTCGAGTACTACACGGTCAAGCTAGTTGTGGAACCAAGTCTTGGGGTACCGGCCAAGCTGTACATTGATGGCAAGGAAAACGGCACCATTGCCGGAGGACAATCCTACTGGCTGCGCTTCGCGTCCGGAACCGGACGCGATATCGGAGTAGAGCACCCAGTTGCAGCAGAAGAAGGAACAAGATACGATACAACCGATTACTATCGTCACTTTGACTCGGCAGAGACCTGGAGGATCAGTTACTACAAGGAGTTCTTGTTGAGTGCATCCGCAAATGTGCAAATCGGGGCAGAATGCCTTCCTTCAGAGTGGCATAAAGCGGGAGAGGAAGTCTCCCTCTCAAATCTGAGGATTTGCGAGAGTTATCCGCTAGGCGAAGCTCCAATCACTGGACCGAAATTCGTGCGCACCTCAATTAGGGTTGAGGGACGCAGCATCTCGGCCCCGCTCCTGATGGACTCGCAGCACAGGATTAGTGTGGAATACTCAACTGAGTTCTACTTGAGGGTCGTCACAGATTACGGAACGGTTGGTTGCGATGGTAACAAATGGCTCGCTAAAGGTTCCAACGTTACTTGGTGCGTAACGCCGAGCGAGATCCAAGCCCCCGGACTGTGGGGAAACCTCGGCCTAACACTAAGGGCGGATCCTTCGAGTGGGACCATGGAACTGGACGCGCCCAAAACCATTGATGCTAGATGGAGTCCGAATTATTCTCCCCTTCTCTTCAATCTCTTTTTCGTTTTCTTGGTAATCTCTGTCGTGAACTGGCTGGTAACCAAAGGCTTGGATAATGTTGGGCGTCGTTGGAAGGCACGTCAGTCATCGTCGCATTTGTCTCTACGAGATCATTGACCCAGGCTATTACACACTCAAGTCAATCTCCTGCGTCTCAGTCGTTGCCGTTTCCTGAGTACCACGAGCGAGAGGAGAGCCGCGAGAACCACTACGTACAGTGCAACTCCAGACGTTCCTGTCCATATGAGCAACGCCGATCCGAATGTGATGAGCAAGTACGACACAATGCCACCAACTACTCCGCCAACAAGCAAGTCCCCAAAGAGAACGTTTGACAGATACTCCGATGCTTCTTTCTCATCATGTCTCGTGAGAATCGTTTCAGCGACCCGCGTGACGGCATCATCCGGCAGAGGAGTTGGGGCGCTGAGACTCGGATATACATCCTGCAATATGGAAGGGTAGTTGGCAATCACGTCAAGGCCAATTGCGTTATAGTCACTGCCGGGGAGAAGAATAACTGATATGTTTGGAATTCTGATGCCCTTGTATGTCAGATCAACTACGGACTGCCCTACTTCGATCATTCCTCCCGGACTCGACACAACTGTCCTGCCTGTGATCTGAAGTCCCAGCTGACGCGCAACTCGCTCCGAGAGAACGGTGTGCGTGGCACCCGTGTCAACAAAGGCCCGGACAGTCAGTCGTTTTGTTCCACTGTGGACTGTCAATGAGACCTCGGGCGGTTCAGAGAAAGACTGACTGGTCATGGTTCGTTAGTATCTGCTGAATCGGTCGAATTCTTGAGTATTGCGTCTGTGACTTGGCGTGTGTGGGTAGGCCGGTGCGCACACACCAGAATCACCCCTCCCATGAGGGTTCAAATTCAGAGTTTCCGCACAAAAGGTGACGACGATGCTTTTGCGCCCCACAGCTAGCTCTGCTTTTTCAGAAGAGAGAAACGTATGACTCATCGTAGATGATCTGTCCGTTCTTCGTCATCACAACGTGGAAAGAACGTGGAAGGGGACTGCTGCTGGTCACGGCAGCACCCGTAACGACAACTCGTCCCTGCGCATCCTCGGAGGCCTCAACATTGAACCAGTTCTCCACAACTTTCGGCCTGATTCTCGCCGCCACCCAATCTTGGGCAATGACTGCCGGATCACCGCCTGTCCAGCTGCGCAGACCCGTCCTGAGTGCTACCTGCTTGGGGACCTGCTGGTCACTATCCTCCCTCGGCGAAGTCTCTTGAACCGACAGTGCCTTAGTCTGGCCCACTACTTCCCCTTGTCCTATTAGTGAAGTCTTGCTCATCTCACGCCAGAAGTTTGCAAAGCTCCACCACACGGCAATCGCGGCACCTACCAATCCTACCAGATAGACTTGGTTCATGTCTATTTCAAACAAAGGCGGGAGGAGGTCGAGAGATGCGCCCAGAGCAGCGGCCACGGTTGTGGCCGTTGTTATTGCCAGAGCCGCGGTAAATGCCAGATAGATGAGCTTTGACATCTCTATTGTTCTCGTCTCCAGAGGCACCCTGCGAAGGCGATACAGTGCTATGAGAACCAAGACGCCCCAGACTAGGACGGTGACAATGGTTGCTGAGAATAGATATCCGCCCCAGCTGCCGCCAATACCGCCTGTTGAATACAAGATCAAAACAATGGACACTCAATGTACCACCGTGTCAGCCCGCATCCGCGTTTAACCTTAACTCCCGAGCCCTGCATTTGGGATGCCCGGTGCTCCCAGAAGAGCAAGCGAGGTAGTTCCTTAGGGGAAAGTGATTGCTAGGAGATATCTTCCCTAAAGACGTGCACAGTCAATTTTCGTGTGTGTGGGTCTAGTGGTGGACACACACAACTCCGCGTGCTCCTGAACGCCTCCAATGGCATCGGAGAGGAATCTCGGTAACCCCGCAACAGGCTGACTTTCTGTTGTCAGGCTAGATCGATCAATGCCACTACTGGCGGCTTGCCCCTCAGGCATGAAACAAATATCCCGATCGCAACGACAGCTATGATGAGCATTTGGAACCATTGTGGCAGGTTGACTAGACTCCTTGACGCCAACATGAGGACAACAGTAGTCGCGACCGCGACTATGGAAGCATTGATGAACCCTTTGAGAAGCCTCAGACGCGGCCTGTCCGTAGAGAGTTCCATGATTTCTCTGACTTCAAGAGCCAAGCCAGCAAACGTTTCCTTCAGTCCAGACACGATCACCCTCAAGATGCCGACGCATTCGATCCTCTCGCCTAAGGACCTGACTGTCCTTGCCGTTGCCATGGTATCCTCAAGGTTTTTGCTGAGCGGCCCTAGCCTGTCGAAGGACGCCGTGAGCTCCGCAAACAAATCGGCCGTCCGTTCCTCACCTATCAGCCTTCTTACGCGATCGGGCCTCAGGTAAAATGTGATCATTATCCGAGTCTCTGCGACCAATTTAGAGAACCTTTTCGCCATCAACTGCAAGAATCCAAGGCGATAATCGAACTCGTCGCTTCTCCTGGGATCTGAACCAAGGTCCTCCAAGGATTTCACGGCCCTGTCGATCGAGAACAATTGCCTCTCACTGTTCTCCAAGTTCTTCTGCAAATCGTTCTTGCCCAAGAAGAACTTCAAGTCGTAACAGGCCTCCTCGAATGTGGCTCTCTATCCAACGATATTAACCCCGAATTTGATTTATGCATTGGGACGCGAGTGTGCCCAAGGCCCAAGAAATCCACGCGTGCCAAAGGCAATACAACATGAGTTGAATTGCCTTTGAGCGACCAACCCCTAGTTCCGTGTGTGTGTGCCTCCAATGGTGCGCGCACACATAGATTCAAAAAAGCAAACCCGTTCTGTATGTACACCTTCGACAATCGTTGCAGATTCGGAGATGCTTTATCTGCTTGAATCACATCCTCTGTTGTGCGAATATGATGCCTTCAAATTCTGACCTCTGCAAAAGCAAATGGCAGAGCATTCAGGACTATCCTAGAAAGCTCAGTCTGTCATTTGCGAAACTTATGGGAGTCGTGTGGAATGCCACCTGAAGCAGTTATGCGAAGACTCGCGCTTATCCGATATTTGTACGAAACCGGGGTTCAGCAATCTAGGCAGCCAGAACCGCTCGGGCTAACATCGATACTTATGCTTCACGACACCATTGAGCTCTTTCTGCAACTAGCTTCTGAACAGCTGAACGTTGAGAAACAGAACCAAGGCTTTATGGAGTATTGGGAATTGCTTGAGTCAAAGCTGGGCCGCGAACTAACAGAGAGAGAATCACTAAAGCGACTCAACAAAGCACGAGTTGATTTCAAGCACTATGGGATATTGCCCTCCAAATTGGAAATCGAGGGCTTCCGTGCTAGCACAACCAATTTCCTCGAAGTCAATAGTCCCATGATTTTCGGGGTTGAATTTAACTCAATATCGATGACATCCCTAGTTCAATGTGCTGAAGCGAGAGGTAATCTAGAGACAGCATTGAAGCTCATTGAGCAAGAAAAATGTGAAGAGGCCATTGATAAAATCGCGGTTGCTTTTGCTCAGCTTATTTACGATTACGAAAAAAGACAGACAACAGGGTCCTTTTTCTTTGGAGAGTCTTTTCTGTGTCTGGGGAGCTCCTCCATCGCCATCAGAGGCAGTACACTCGCCGATTTTGTAGACACGGTTGAAGATTCACTTGAAGCCCTGCAGAGAGCCGTGAAAGTCCTCAGTCTTGGTTTGGACTATCGACGCTACGATAAGTTCACACAGCTAACGCCGTCTGTAAAGAAGATTCCAGGAGGCGACTACTATATTCCAAGTATCAAGCGCGAGAGAGCGCCAACCGCATACGAATGCCGTTTCTGCTTAGATTTTGTTGTGGAGAGCGCAATACGTCTTCAGGAATTCGATTTCGAAATGACTCACGCAAGCCGCTAGACCTATTTGCACTCTGAAGCGCGCACACAAGACATCATCTTAATGCGTGGCTTTTGGAGCAGCACCATGCCATCTCTTGTGTCAAGATGTGAAAGCAAACGTGATGTGCACTTGCACAACTCTCTAAGCTAATTACGCAAGTAGGCACAGTTATTGTGAGGTGAATTCTGAATGAAGTCAATAGAAGATCGCGTAAAGGAGCTGGAAGACAAGGTTGAAGGAATGGTCAGAATAGAGATGACAAGCCCAGTCCGCTGTCCCAAGTGCGGAATAGGTCACTTGCTTGCGTTCATAGAGCCGCAGTTCAAATATCAACCACCAGAAGATCAGGGCGAAATGAAGCAGGTGCTAAAAAACTACGAAGTCGTATATCACTGCTCCAATAGCGCCGTGACTTTCGGCAGGCCCAGATGCGGCTACGAGGTACGCCGATAGCCGTCAACGTTCCATAATCGAGTCCATGTGTCCATGCGATGTCATGCATGACCGGAAGCTCAAGTCCGTAGCCGCCTGATTCTAGGGTATCTTGCCAACATCTTGCAAATTCTACGTTTGATTCTCTTGTGAGAATGGACACCCCCGCTTGAATGTACGTCTCTTACACCTAATCATTCAATTGAACCGCTCGCGAAGCACATCTAGGAGCGGCTATCTTGCTTCGGGCTCAGAGGGATGCCTGCAGTCGTGACCTATGAATTGACACCTCGACTTCTGAGCAGAAAAGAAACAATCAGACTCGAGACACAGGGGCACTCAGCGCGGCAGCAGAAACGTACCAGGTACGTCAATTGCAGGGGCGTAGCATACTCTGACACCACCTCCCTTCCGGAGGTGAGTTCAAAGTATGCTAACGCAAAACCTCAGCAAGGAATGGTTCGATTACGCTGGTCGCCTTCACGTGAATCCATATGGTAGCGTGTGTTTCATTTTCGCTTCCAGATGTCAGGGTGTCAATTCTTGTACATAGACATCTGCAATGCGCCGCTACTGGATCGGCGAGTTTGGATCGAACGCCTGCAAGATCCTGTCCAAATCAAGAATGGTCATGTTCAAACCATGCCTTTGAAACGCCGACTTTCCGTCTCTGCTGTTCGGCATGAGATCGACGATGAGGGCAATCAGGTTGAGCTGACCCGGGAGAAGATCCACTGACTGAAAACAGTTGATGGGATCAGTGATGGTGCGGACTGTTCGGATGCGCGACTCAGTGCGGCTAGTGGAACGAAAATGAATGCGGCTGCCCGGTTTCACAAGGTCCCAATGAGTAAGTAGTCTCTTCACATTTCGTTCGTTAAGGCTGTTCAGAGTCTCGTTGACGCCTTGTTGGACACGCTTCCCCTCGCCGGCCAGCCAATGTTCCTTCGACTGCAGGACATGATCAATGACTCGTTGCGCCTGTTCCTTTGATTTGGAATAAAAGATGGCGAACTCGATCTCTGACAGCATTGCTTCGGCTTTCGGGCTTCGGAATGTTCTTGGTAGCTTCTCCTCGTCAATATCATTGAAGAAATGAAATCCGTCGGGTGTTTTCACAGATTCCCGCGGAAGTTCAAGCTCCAGAGCTCTCCAGCCTTCTTTCCTGTCATCCATAAGAGCCTGCCGAATCTTGTGGCCTGTCGAATCGACGAGACTCCGGAATCTCCTCAAGAACCAGCGCCAGTTTTCGAAATTCTCATGTGGCTGCACAGCACTCGGGAGAAACGTGCTGACGAGTCCGCCAAACCTCAGATCCTCTGCAAGGAACCATGCTCTTTTACCTGCGACGGTCGCTACATTTAGGGCGTCAAAGGCGAAGTACCCCGACAATCTCAGTCGGAACGTCCTTACCATGTCGTCAACCGTAAGATATGATGTACGCTTGGCGTATTTTCTAACGAGTCGCTTCTCAGTGGATACACTTGGAGTTGGCAGCTTGCGCACGGATCCCAGTGATCTGAGAACTGCCTTCTCGATGACGTTTAGCACTGTGGGATAGGTGCGCAGACTTGCATGACCGAAATAATGGGCTAGCAAGAAAGCGATCTCGAACTTCTGTTTGGGCTTGTCGAGTTCCGGGTAAATCCTACCACACACTTTGCACTTGAACATTTGGACGTCGCCGTAGGCTGTCGGATATGTTCGGAAAGGTTCAACTTCTTTGTGCCCAAGGGGACAGCATGAACTTGGATTGTAGAGTAGTCGTCTGATCAGTGGAGTAAGGAAACCCTCAAGCGCAGGTTCTAGGGTGATTTCGTGAGTGTCTTTGCGACCAGGTCGTGGGTTTCTTCGTGGACCCACGATCGCACGAAGACGGCTGAGCCTTTGGTCGACGGGTGCGTTAGGCAACTGGGAAAGAAGCAAGTCATCGAGACGGCAGTCCTCCGCCATCTTTGTTGACACAGGTACTGTTTGGCTTAGGAAGAATTCGAGTGAGTTCGTGTCTGCTGAACGGTCTTGTTCCACTAGTTCCCGCCCTCGGAATTCTGGAGTTTTCGAAGTCTCGCTTCCTGGAGGTCACGCTCGATGATCTTGTCATGCAGCGCGTCCAAAGCAAGCAAGATTACGCTAGTCGTAGTGTCGGCATAGCCCCGGCGAAGAAGATCGTCGATCAGTGCCCACTTCTCTCGTGGCACAGAGCATCGCAGCTCGCGCCGTCTTCTTGCCGTCAGGCCTCCGCTTTTTCGCTGCGACATGAGCCAGGCTAGGCTGCGCGCAACCTGTAGTATAGGCGGTTGGTGTGTAGTCGGCAGCCGAGTGCAGCGTATTTCCCGTACTCAGTTACTACGCCCTTGGAGGCTCAGGCACGTACCATTTATCCGACTGCAACTAGCTCTTCGATAATTGAAACGCCGTGTCAAGAATTGCCAAGGTCATTGAAGCGCTCAAGGATGGCCCTAAGACCTTAGCCGAGCTTCGTGCATTGGGCCTCAGCAAGGAGGCCGTCCACGCCGCCCTAGAATCGGGCGAGGTTTTGGGTGATGCACCTACCTATGACGGGAAGCAATTCGTAAGGGTGTACTACCTTCATCCAGACCAGCTGAATACGAGACACGACATCAGAATCTATCTCTCCCGCACAGGCTTGAGCGAAGTAGAGGAAGAAGCAATTGCTTCTTACATTAATTCGCATGCGAATGTAAGTTACGTGTGGCTCGGGAACGCGGAACGCGAGTTAGGGCTTAGCCTTTCAGGTCAAAGTGAGCTCTGTACGAGAAGACGCGACTACTTCCTCAATACCGCAAGAGAGAAAGGAGTAGAAGTACGCGAAGGTCTAGACGAGACAATCCCTCTCCTGGGCAGCAAGCGCTGGTGGGAGAATCACGCCAGCGAGCTTGCTAAGAGCATTGATGAGGGCCTCGAAGTCATACGATTGTCGCCTAGGCTACCACAGGAAGCGGACCTATCGTCCTTCCACGAGAAAGGGAGAAAACTTGTCTTTGGATGTCGTCTTGGTTTCGTGTCTTACCCGGATTATCGCGTGAGCCTCGAAGACGACAAATTGAGAAAGATACTCCGCCTGCCTGCACTGGAACACATGCAATCCAATCATAGGGATGCAATCGAGCAGATGCTAGACGAAGCAACGGAACACTGTCGGAACGCCTTGCGTATCACCGTTGACGTGTGGAGAGCCATCGTGACAATAGCCCAAGGCGCGTCTCCAGAAGAAATGGGCGAAGTGCAGATGTCCAGCGAAATAGTGTACCTGACATACCATCTCCTATACCTGAAAGCCAAAGGCACGGCAACCGGCGAGCTTCATGTGAAGAACGAGGATAAGCCTGCAATCGTCTATCAGCATCCAGATAATACGAGCGAAAGAATTCTCGCGTCGGCAGCTCCCGAAAGGCTTGCAATTCTCGACAAAATGGCGGGTCAGCTCAATCACCTCATCAACGACGAAGCATGGCGTCAGCGCGTGTCTGACAGCGCTAGAGAGGCTGAACTATCTGATGAGAAGGCTCAGGCAGTACTAACGGAGATCCGCAAACATATTGACGCATTGCGAGCCAATGTGTTGGAGGGACAGTGCCAAATTTGCCAAGACATCACACCTAGACCCGTTCGGTAAGCGACATCAGCGGAAACGAATCGCGAGAGAATATGGTGGTGTGACCATACTGGCTTGGGAATTGACAACTTCTAAAGTAGGTTGTATCCCGCTTATGCGACTAGAGTCACCTTGAGGGCAAACGAACTTGACGAAAGAAAGTCGCAAGGAGACGCTTCGAGAATTCGTTGAGGAGACCCATAATCTACTCTCAGTGCTGAGTATTCTTGGAGGGCTGACCGCTTTCTTCGTGCAAGTCAACAGCTATTTGGCCCTGACGAGTTTTGCCGCGCTCTTTCTTCTCTCGCTTATAGTGTGGCGCGCCTTTCCGAGAAGTGACAAGTCATCACGACGAACTGGTACCCATGTTGTAGACTCCTTTCGCTGCTATGAGCATGCAGAAGCCCCACCGAACCTAGTGCCGCTAGCGAAGACACTGTTGCCAGATCTTGTGAGAGTGAAGATCTGCCCGGAGACATTGTCGGTTGACCGAATCCCGGCAATTGATTACTAGTGGTTTGAGTTACGGTGCGGCATCACCGTAGCGATTGGTCTCAGGGCAATACCCCCTGTCTTTCTTCATGAAGAGTCCTATGGAAAGGTGTATTGGCAGCCTTGTCGAAGTCGTCCTTCAGTTTCTTTCCGGCTTCTTTCCCATCTAGGAACGAAATCATGGACTCTCTAAGGTCGCTCCTCAATTGGGTGAGACCAAGCAGTCGGGCGAGTTGTTTCTTGTCTTCGAACCCTCCTTCAGCGAGGTCAGCAACGAAACGTATGCAACTGCGACAGTACGAATGAAGTCTTCCGAGCCCCTCTTCAAACCCGACTTCTGCCTGTCGAACTTTCAGAGGCACGATATTTACTAGGTCAGCTCCATGCACTAGCTTGCTGCGAACAGCATAGGCTTCTCGCATGAAATCGAATACGTTCTGGCTCTCCTCGGGCGACCTGCCCAGCAATGCGGCCATTCCCATGGCGAGTTTGAAGGACAATTCACCGGATTCCTCTGTCAGGAGCGCTTCCATGCTGCTCACATAGTCTACAAAACGGTGAGCCCATCTGGTGTTGTCGCCTGCCATTATCGAAGCCAAGGAAAACCTCCCTATACTCGCTTCGAGATGCGGGGCTCTCTTCCGAGACCTATTCACCTTCTGCCAGTAACTGTTGAACTCATCTCTGTCCTCGGAGCGGAGCTCAAATGGATGCCCGTGGTGCGTGGCAACGTAGCTCGTCCATAGCGGAGCCTCATATTGACTCACGTACTCTTTGTCCTCGTCAACGCTCACGTATTCTTCATCCTCTATACGGATGTCTTGGAGCTTGATCAATCGGTCACGATAAAGGAGCAGTGCATCGAAGACTGACCGCTGCTCTTCTCTCACATCCCAGGGGAAGGCCGCTTTTGTTCGGGCCTTTTCGAGGCCGACCGATGTTTCGATCACACATGAAGAGGTATTGGTGATCCCGTAGAAATACCCGAGCCCACTGACACGCAACTCCTCCAGCTCCTTTTCCAAGACCGCTCTAATGCGAAGGTCATCCCTCAAGTTCAAGCAAGGAGGAGAAAACGAGAACTGCAGGTTTTCTAGCCAGCTCTTCAGTACCCCACGCTTCTGACTGCTATGAGCCACACGAACCCCTCTATCGGACGTGCCTCGCTATTGGCATAGATCTCTCCGCATGTGCTAGCTTAGCGTTTTCCCTGGGATTCGAGACACAAGTCGCCCAAAGCGTCTTGTTCGAGTAGGACCTGATGCGTGAGCGCTTCCTGTTCATATGGCACAGATATCCCTGGTTAGCTTTGGCACACCTCACAGTTATGCGGAATCTCCTCCGGGCTACCTTCCAAGTCTTGGATCCCAGATAGTGATCGCTACCGATCCGAGTCTCGGCGGCCTCAGCACTCTGCACACAACCACGGGTTCAGCGTTTTGACGCCCGCGAGCTTCTTGATGTGACGAACAGCATTATATCCAGAAGAAACCTTCCTCCGGGTCGATCGTGTCTTGTCCGCTGGATCCATTAGACTAACGATCACACTGTACTGGTCTGATCCGATCAGATATTCGGACGATAATGCGGATCTGATTCCTGGACAGCCTGGCGTGTACGAGATACTCGTGAAGCTGAAGGCAGGCGGAGGGAAGAGAAGGTATGTCGGGGAGTCAGGTGGTCTTTGGATGAGATTCCATGAGCATCTCCAAGATAATGAACGGAACGAATGTGTAAAGGACTACGTTAGGAACTACGAAACCTACTTCCGATACGTACAACCTATTCCAAAGCAAGAGGACCGCAAAGATGTTGAAAAAGCGCTCTACGATCGATACAAGCACAAATGCAACTCTCTACCACACGGGCAGCCGCCCAGAGGCTCAGGAAGACAGGTAGCGGTGATCCTCAGCGAGGTCCCACGGGATGAGATCGTAGCGCTATCTTAGCCTATCGATTCATTGGATGTGGGAGTCAAGTAGCTCTCTCATGAGGGCCTCCCTCAGAACCGAGTCTGGGAGGCGCACCTGGTCCTTCTCTACCTCTGAGACAGCTGTGGAGAATCCATTAGACAAGGCCAGGTTGTCAAAGGCAGCTCTATCAATTCATGCTGGAGCCTTCTGCCCAGCCTACGGTGGCAGGAGAATCAGAAGCAGAACGACCAAGACGAACAGGCAAGAGACATCGAAACGTGCTGTGAGATGTTGACCAACGCTCGAATAGGCGGAGCCTTCTGGCGGATATACGACGAAGAGCCGGCGAAAGGCTTCGGGCTTTGCAACGGCTGCAAGAGAAAGAAGGGTTCGTGCACGTACAAGAGCTACCAGAGGTCTGCATGACACTTGTGAAGAAGTTTAGGGATCGACCCAGCAGACGTTCTTCGTCCGCCTAGACCTGCTAGGATTTCTTGCAGATGCGGCAGCTGTGTTCCATGTCGCGTGACGCTTCGAAAATGAAAAAGGCATCAAGTGACTGGATTCTCGTGCTGTTCCTAGTAGTCATGGTTTGCCGCCGTCCTTTTACTGGCTGGAATGCATTCAGAATTTCTGAACATGAGAGCCTTCATGCCGTCACGCGAGTCGCGCTATTCTGATCAGATGACATCGAGCAACTTCTTTCTTATCTTGGTCGGAATCTTTCGAAGACCTCTGAGTGCTTCCCTGAGTTCGATGATGAGGTATGCGGGAAGGCCTGTTGTCCTCGCCTTCATTTCTGCAATTTTCAACAGAACGTCTTCCTCAGTCATTTCGCAAATCGGTATCTCTAACTGCAGCTTGATGGGACTGAACGGAGGCGTCTCGATCACATACTTTGCGACGGCCTTCTCGCCATCTCGAACCTCGCTAATTTGCAGTTTCACCTCTCGGATTGCGTGAAGAACATCTCTTTTCGAGCCAAGGATACTATCCTGTAGTCTCTCCTCTAGGATTCGGAATTCTGCTCTCAGATTATCGAGAAGGGAAAAGTCTGCAGCCTTTAGTAGGGCGGCTTCCTGTGGTGTCCCGGTTAATTGATCTCTGACATATCTCTTTCCGATTGCCGTTATCTGCATTTTGTCTTTTCCTTGTATGAGATCAGCTTTGTTCAGTTCGTTGACCAAAGTCCTAGGGTTCTTAAGCACCTCCAAGGGTTCTGCCGACACTTTTGTGCCAAGTGCCAGTTCATGACCGCGTTCTATGGAATTGAAGAGCATCCTCTTCAAATTCTTCTCTGTGAAAACAGCGCTTCTCTCTCCTGTTCGAAATGTACCGTAAATCGGAAGGTTGTCCACGGGCAAACTCAGGAAGGTTGTCAGACCAGTCTTTTCGGCTAAGCGCCTGGCCTTTTCGTTGTCCTCTTCAGGATCGAGTCTGATTGCATCTTCGATCATCTTGGGCGACCTAAACTGTAATCTGCCAATCCCAAGTGAGGTTGAGATACGAGAGTACCTGTCCTCCCAGTCATCCGATTCTCTCTTCTTGACTCGACACCACGTGGTGTGGCTGACACCAAGTACGGGTTTCGACGCGAGAGGCTGAATATCCACAATTTCTGCCAGCAAGTTGGCCGGGAAATCGCGGATGAGAATCATCCTTGCATCATCATAGGCAAGATGAAAAGAGCCATCGGGTTGAGTACCGGACACCGTCGGCATTGGTCCCATGTATATCTCAAAACCCAGTGCTCTGAAGAGATTATCCAACGCAATAGGATAACGGGAAACCTCTATCCCGATAAAATCTTCAACACGCTTCTCGACTTCAAGATTATCGAGAAACTGCTCCTTCAACTCAGCGATCTTTGATGGATTTTGATCGTGGACCGCAGCTGAGTACTTCCTGGTTAACCTGTTTTGTTGTGCACGTAGTCTTCGCCTTTCGCGCTTTTCATTTTCGTATTCTTCTACCGACATAAGCGCGCACTCTTCTCCTTGTCATGACATTCCCGAGTACTCTTCTTAGACCAACTAGCTGAACGAGACTCTTCAATTGATGACCGCGCGTAGATCGATTATATAACCAAATGGAGCCCAAAATGAGCCGTTCTGAGTATACGAACCTGCGCTATCACTGGACCGTTTCCCGGCGGGAACACTGACTTCGGGACTTTCTGCGGATATCATGTGGACTTCTGGCGTATTGTTGGTCCGCCCCGGATTTCGTTGGTTCTAAACGTGAATTGTCACCTAACCGGGCCCGCCATCACTTTGGGCTAGGACCTTTGATCGTGGCCGCGAATTCTTCGAAGCCTTGTCTGACTGGTTTGATCTCTTGCTCGGTGGGGATGAGTAGCGCAAGAACTAGGGCGGCACTGACCCTGTGCGCACTACGGTCATAAGCGGATAGAGTCGAGTGAGCTCGGATCGGTCCAGTTTCTCTGACATGGACGAAAGAATATCGGAGACTCATTTCTCAATTTGAATATCCAGAACGAAAATGCCTAGTTTTTCCTTGTCTGGTGGGTATATCTCTTTGAGTTTCTTCTCAACCTCGGGTGCAGGAAGTTGCGGAAGAATGCATGTCGCGTCCTCGACTTTCATTAAAGCATCTATCGTTGGATAGGTACGTACGTCCTTCACGCGAATGACTTGCTTATCAAACCGAGATGCAAGCAAGATTCGCTCGCCAGGCCGAATTGTCCTAATGTTGCTATAGCCCGCGCGCACCTCTAGCGTCTTCCTTCCGTCTTTGATCATATTCAAGTAGGACTGCTTCACCCTCATCAGTCTCATGAAATCCTCTCCTCCTACGTCAAGGCTCCATTGGTAGGTAATCTCTTCATCCTGATACGCGCCTGGCATGCATGCATCAAGCTTCCATCCTCTTTGCTCTAAGGCCATTGCCTGTTCGAGGCTGGGTGTGATGTGCACGTATAATTTGTGTCCGTACTGCCTAAGCATACCTGATATGTCGGTTATTAGCGCAACGAAAGAAGGCAAGTTCACTGCTACAAGTGGCATTATCTTTATGGGTCCGCCTTTCTTGGGTGTGGCGCCCGCCACACCGAGCACATTGTCCTCGCGATCTACTGCAACGAAGATGAGCTTGTATTTCTGGTTAACATCATAGGTACCACAACGCTTGTACCCCGCGAACAGCGCAGTGACCCAGTTATCATCTATGCCACGAAAGTACGTAGGCAGTGTGCTCAGCAGCAATTTGCGGACAGCCGGCTCATAGGATTCTTCGCAAGGAATGACCGAGATGTGGGGCCTGTCGAACTTCTCCTGAAACTCTTGGCTGACGAATGGTTTGTACAACATCACTTCTCTGATGCCGTGCTTGTAGTGGCTGTCAGAGCGCCCGGCCACGATGTACCCTTTCTTGAGAAAGAACTGAACCGCGGGTACATTTTGCTCTGCCACAGTACAGTAAATCTGGGTTGCCCCGTTGGTTTGCGCATAGTTTTCCGCAAACTCAAGCAGCATGCCGCCTAGACCGTGCCTTTCTCGGAACTCTGGTGCAAGTGCGATCGGGCTAATCTTGTAGGTGTCTTGGCGTTTACCAACGAGGTGTAACATGCCTGCACGCTCATCACCGACAGTAAGAATGAACATCTTCTGCTCAAATGAGAAATACCCTAGTCTATCTCTACCACCTGATATATGCGTCTGGAAGATCCTCTTAGCGTGTGCAATGTGGTCCCCCCCATAGTAGGGACCAAGAGCCTTGTCCATCAGATGGATGACGAACTCGTAATCTGCTTCTCTTGCTTCGCGGATTCGGATAGTCGGAGACCCCTCAAGCATGAGCTTCTCAGAGCACACGCTTGTCTCGTCGGGCATCTGTTGAAAGTCACTCCGGGTGCTTACAATGTGCTGCTGAATTTCTAAGTCTTGCCATTCAAATCATTGGGTTCGCAAATTGAGATCATATCTTTGCGTAGGTGTGCGTGAGGATGTGTGTGAGCGGCCCTCTGTTAGTCTTCACCTTTTCCTGCATGGAAGGCTTGGTCGAAGTCGCGTAGGATGGCGAGTGTTTCGTCCTCTGAGGCAGGCCTGGAGATGGTTGCGATGTCAGGTTTCGGCAGGTCCTTCACCTTGATGGGGAGCATATTCTTCGACAGGTGAAATTGTGCGACTTGGACTTTGATGTTGGGTCTCTTGAACGCGTAGGAGTAGATCAGGGCTTGGCGTAGTGCCATCTCCTTCACTCTCTCAATTCTTCGGCCGGTCTGCATAGTTGACTTGAACTCGTAGACGTAAGATTCTGCGACGCCATCAGGTACGCCTCCGACGACGTACTCTTTGAAATGAATCCAGAGTCGAACTGTAGGCTGCTTCTCGGCGTACAGGATCTCACCAATATCGCCTAGTTCAAAGGGGTTTTCGATGGTAGTGTCCACGTCAACGTCTTCAGGGTCCAGTAGATACCTGTTCAGCTTGAGGAGCTCCTCCTTGGGGAGAGGCTTGCGAGGCAATTGTTGGACGACCTTCATCAATGTCGCCTCCGTTCCCGAGAGCTTCCCATGCGGCGTGCCGGAACAAACTTCTCTCCACAACCTGAGGAGGAGAGGCCTCGTTAGGCTCTGCATGAGAAGTTTCTTGTTTGCCCGTTCTAACGCTAGCTCCTGGCCGTACTTCTTCAGGTCCTCGCGATATGCAAGTTCGTATTTCTTGCGATAGTCAGGATTCCTAAGAGCTGCAACTCTACCGTGCGTGACGTCGTGAGTTCCTACAAAGATCGGCCCCAAGGCGCAGAGCACAACTTCTTTCCATGTCCCTTTCCCATGTTGAGATTAAAATACCCCTGCCGACGCCATGTTCAGGCGGGATCGAACCTTCCCATGGTCGCCAGTCAGCGCGCCCAGATCAAACGCAAACTTGCAGCGCTCTTGAATTGGCTAAGAAGAGTCTGGTCGGTGACGGAGCCGTGGCAACTCATTGTGCTAATCTCATTGATGACCCTAGTCTTTGCCGTGCGATACTACTCGTCAATAAGCGAAGTCATCAGGATGGACTTGTACCGCGCGCTATTCCGAATCCTTACTTTAGTAGCGTTCGCAGGCACATTTGCGTACTCGTTCGGGTTCCTCAGAACAGAGTGGGACTTCACTATGCGGCCTTTCAGCCTGTTGGCTACAGGGATTGTGCGCGACGGAATTGTCAAGTCCATTCGCATCTTCTATTTGACGTTCTTTCTGTCGGCAGGTGTCAACTTGCTCCTCGAGCCCTATGCTACCTACGGCGTCACAGCGTCAGGTCCGGAGCTTGGCTTTATCGCTGCAGGATGTGTCGTCCTGCATGACCTGACAACCTCATGGGAAATGTTTCACGAGGTAATGAGGGAAATCATCATGGCGCTGGCAGCAGTAGTAGTCTTGGTCAATACGTTCATCACGATTCCGTTTCACCCTCCGGGGTTGCCTACGATCGTCATTGCCATTGTCGCAACACTGGCAGATCTCCTACTCTCCTTGGTGATCAGATACGGGTCGCGGCGGATAACGAGTTGTCTGAAGCGACGTGGGACCTCCTGAGTGTAGCCTCTCCTACGTAGCGGGGCGTGCACGGCCCTTTTCGGCATGAGCTTTGGTTGACGCATCACCCAGGGGCACGCATGAGATCTCTCCGTTCAGTCAACAGAGTGCAATTCACGCTAGCGTGGTGATCTTCCTCTGGCCACGCTCGAATTACCGCGTCCAAGTGGATTATCTCTAGTGGTTCGAGTCCCGGCGGCCGCACCACTCTAGCGTAGGCTTCCCTGCTAGCAGTGTGATCTTGGCTCGAATAGGATTTCTGATTCAAGTCTGGCAACAAGAGTCGCTGAAGCAGCGGGACGTTTCTACAACATGTTGAAAAGCTGCTCTACTTCGATGTTGTGCGGTGAGGGCGCTCGTTGCTCAAGGAGAGGATTGAAGAGGCTAGACGAGCGCGGCGCGGACGAAGCAGCGTTCCCTACTTCTTCTGCTTGGACAAGCTAGACCTAGCAGACAAACTCCTAGAAACTGTTCAAAAGAAGATACATGACCCCGAACTTTCAAGAGAAGCCCGTGGCCAGTTCGTTGCTAGCGCCACTACGGCTCTTGAAGGCTATTTCAGAGAGATGCTAAGAAAAGCGATTGATGAGTGGCACGTCGACATACACGAAATCCCTGAACTGGAAAAACAGAGGATACACGTTGCTGACTTAGAGTGGATAGAAGCGAAGCGTGTCTCCGTCGGCGAACTCGTTCGCTCAGCGTGCAACTTTCAAAGCCTCGAGAATATCAACAAAGTCTTCTCCGGCGTCATTGGGAGAGATTTCATATCAGCAATAAGGAAACACGTTAACGATTGTCCCATTCACGGCGAAGAAAGGATAAGGGAGGATTTCTACGAGAAGGTCAAAGAGTTGATTGAACTTCGACACACATTTGTACACGAAGTCGATTTCAAGGCCAGATATCCCATGCGTGAGCTTCGGGACAGGGTTAGCGCTCTTGTTGAGTTCGTGTTCTTTGCTGATGGCGTCTTGGACAAGCATAGAGAGGCAACACGAGACTGAAAGACACACCGAGTGTCTGACAGAGAAGGATCGTAGCTGAATACGGCCTAGAAAGCAGCCAATATCGGAGCCCAAACCGATACATCTCAACAGCCTCCTCAAAGCATCCAGTGCTGTGCCCGCCTCATCAGTTTCCCGAATCCTAGGAATTCAACTAGGTAGGTTCGCGTCCCACCGGACCCGCCATCCCTTTTCGCCGATCGGCGGACGTTTTGCGGATTATTGGCGGGGTTTGATTCCACAAGGATTTCGTTGGTTCAAAACGTGAAATATCACCTAACCGGGCCCGCCAAACTACCATCATTTGACACGAGTCATCATCCGCACAAGTCTTGAGGAGTCTCTCTGACTTCCACGATGTCAGGACACCCTGAAGACGCATGCACAAGATTGCAGACGCTAAATCGAGCAACATAGAGTCAAGAGAGTGTGATCTACTGCCCACAATCCCGCAGCATTTCAGTCTGGAGTGTCATTCACAAGTTCTGTGCAGGCCATGACGTGCGTCAAACAGTGGACCCTGCTCTGTCAGCTCCCATCCTTCTCTTTCTTACTGTGACAAAGATGCCCAGAAGGACAACTAGGAGAATCACCGAGACAGAGACAGGAATGATCAACGACGGCAGGTTCGCCGTGGTCGTTGTTGTGGTGGGATGGAGACTGACTGTAACCTCCATTGTAACATGCGGTGTGACCATAGGGTCACGATTGATGAATAGGACATAGAATGAACCTGGTGCGGCGACGATGAATTCATAATGCTCGCCAGTGTAGGCAGCTGTGCCCTGACGGACTCGGAGGATTGGGCCGAGAGTGCAGCTTATTTTGTCCTCGTAAGAGTCGGAAGAGAACACGTAGGTATCTATTGGGCTGGTTGCAGAGTAGTTGAGAATGGAAGTGTCGCCCTTCTGATAGACTACGAGCATCGGTCCCCACTCGTACGTGCACGTACTGGTATCCTCTCTCAGTCCATTCGCCAAATCGTACCCGAGGGTAGCGTTGCTCGTCTGCGGATTCGTCGGCGGCGGAACCACCGTGGCCGCAGTTGAAACCGAGCCGACATTATCGACCGCAGTCACACCTAAGACGCAGAGGCCCAACAGAATTATAGTCACAGCCATCGAGAGAAAGCTTCTCTTCAACAGCCATCGTCAATGATATGGGCATGGAGCTCTTTTCCTTAAGGGTTTCTAAGTTCCCTCCATGCTCGACGCGCTACATGGTGGCCTCTTGTCCATTCTGCGCCTTAGAAGTGGGCAGCCGCCGTCCATCTGCAACGTACCTATGGACTCGCGCTCTGGCGTCAACGCCGATGAGTTTGGTCGATTCTGCGGAGTATTGGCGGAGTCTTGGCGTAGTATTCGTCCGCAAAGATTTGGTTGGTTCTAAACGTGAAATGTCGCCTAACCGGGCCCGCCACGAATTTTATGCGAGTCCTTTCGCCACCTGCGAAGGCCAGGGCACATGTAGGCACAGCATTGCTTGCTGCGAGGTTCGAATCCGGTGGGATTCGAGCCCTCAACCTCTGCCTGCGCTCACCATTCGGCCTTCGGCTGAAGACAGAAATACTTGGAAAGATATTCTCTTGGTTGTCTGAGATTTGTGACCTAGGCCGAGGCGTGGGAACCACGATTCAAAGGTGGTTCTCGGCGGCCGCACCAAACCTTACGTCTAAATCCCTATCCATCTTATATCTCGCAAATTGAAAATTCCAACTCACGACCGCGGATCCGGAGTTCGTGCGACCCAAGCTGAAGACAATGGCGACATGAGAGTAAGAATGTCACGAACCGTCAGTTGTTTGATATTTGGTAGAAAGGGACAAGCATGTCGGAAATCACGTTGGAGTCAAGAACGAAATGACTCATAAGAAGGCCGATTTTGACCTTTTCACATTCGTGGCCGAACATGGGATCAAGAAAGGAGGGCCTTTTCCTATTCACTGCAACTGTGGTGCCGTCATCACAATAATGCCGCCATTCCAAGAAGAGTCTGTGATATGCCCATGCTGTGAGTCTTCCATCAAGATTATGGTTGTTGAGGGAGATCCTGGATATGTCTTTGGATGGAATGAGAACGGGCCGATGCTAATCCCAGTACAGGGCAGCTCAAAGGAGGCACTTGAACTCACTCCAGAAGAGAGAGAAACCCTCTTGCGTAAAATGAAAGAGAAGAGATGCAATGAAGGATAAACACTCCATCTCGTTTTCGACGGAAGAACCGATACTCTTCAACTCCAATCATGAGAGAATTGATGTCAACAAACTCATTGAGACATGCATGAAGGACCCAAAACGGATTTTGGTCGATGACGAAATTGGGGTTGTGGTTTACGTAGGAGATATGGGCATCTACAGAGTGAGTGCATTTGGAGATCCAACAACTGGGCAACCACCACCCGACCCGAACGGCCACTGGGGACAACAGGTAATTCAGATCTCGAGAGTTAGATTTCCGGCGCGAATAATTCGACACCAGATCGGATCTGTAGTCATGTCAATAACGGCTGATAGTGTCTTCTTGATTCGAGAGAAGTACATCCGCAAGATCCGCGCTGAAGATTTGGAAAAGGGGATGGTTCTGCACACAGGGGAAAAGGTCTATTGGTGACTTTCAAGAATCAGCTTGAAGAATCTGTGTTTCGAATTGCCAAAGACATCTGTGGAAGCCTGGCAACAATCGAACACAACAAGGTAATTCAAATAGAAAGAACTGACAAGATTGAGACTGCAACGTTTTCAGGACCTCCCAAGAAGGAGATTGATGTCATAACGGCTGGTTATGAGCCTAATGTTAGGCTGTTAATTAGCTGTAAACAGTATGGTACCAACAAAGCTGAACCTTCAGACGTTCAGGAATGGGCGGCCGTTGTCGGGACGATGAACAAGTACTCCAAAGGAAATGTGTTCTTTGGCCTGATCATATCGCCCAGTGGGTTCACGTCAGGATGCGAAGGTTGGGCGACTTCCTCCAATCTGGCACTGATTCCGCCTCTGAAAAACAGACCTACTAAATTCGAGTTTGAGACTTCACTTGAAATGACGGGGCGTGTTCTACGTGCTTTCGGAAAGCGGTTGGCCTTTCCTCACGAAGAACTTCTAGGTCCTCCAGGATTTTACAACTTTGTCTTTGAACTTACGAAGGCTTTCGAAGGCCGCGACCGCCAGAAGAAGGAACAGCAGGGGGGCAGGTACGAGCTCCTAGGAAAAGGTTGGCTTTCCTCCTTTGGCGAGCTGGTTGAGATGCTGATCGGCAAGAACATAGTGGATGTTGTAGCAACCACCGAGTGTTTGGGCTTGAAACTTTCTGGAGGCCTCGCATTTCGCGTTGTAGGAGATCAAATTCTATTTGGACCGGACGACAATAGTCCTCCAGGCACAAGTAACGAATCTCTGTGTAAGAAAAACCTCTCCAGCGACGACTGTACTTTTGAATTCGTGAAAAATCTCATTAAAGATCAGCGATTAACTAGTGCGGCAGACTTTGGCAGTCATTTCGAGTTCGGACTCTCAAATGAGATTAATCTGGGATTTTACCCGAAGATGCTCCATGTTGTTCGAACTCGCGAGCCCATAGAGGCTAACCTGCTATAAGTCCGATTGAAACGAAGAACTTGTAACAGTCAAGGAAATGAGGGAACTGGTCAGACGTGAATGGCTCTTGTTTTCCCTATCTTCTGGCATAGCGGATTCCAGATCTGGAATTCCAAATGAAGCGTTCCCTTGTGCTGAGCCGATCATCCTTGCTTTCTATTCTCAATTTACATTAATTACGGTGAAATACGCTTTAATTGTGTAAATGGACAATAGTCTAAACGGACGAATGCTCAACCAAGGAGGTGTAGTATCAATGAGCGAGGGAACTGAGAGTGGTGGCGAAAGCAATGATTCCAGTGGAACTGAAAGCGGTAGCTGAGGGGCAGTGGCTACAGAACCGGGCCGCGACGATAGATAGGTGTTCCAGTTAGGCGGCCAACAATCTCATTGGCTTGTTACTAAAGCACTAGGAGATCGCCCGCGAAGATGAATGATGCCGCAAGCTTTTCCGAGTGTCTAGCACAAATTGCTGATAGCGCACGATCGAAGGCGCTATCGCTTTGGGTTGGCGCAGGAATATCTTGGCCAGTCTTCCCATTAGGCAATGGCCTGAAGTTCTACATTCTCGAAAAACTTTGCGACAATCCTGAGCTGCGTGGTCTTCATGAAAGGCGTCTTCAACAACAGAAAGACATCGGATTGAGAATCGAAGAGTGGCCCTTAGAAGCCTTTGTTGAGAGCATATATCGGAATGAGGCAAGCATCGTCAGCACCCTATGTAAGGTATTCCAAGTCGGATCTCCCAAGAAGAATCATCTCATTATAGCCAAATTAGTGGGAAAGGGGATAATGCGAAGTGTGCTTACAACCAATTTTGACTTGCTAATCGAACGCGCTTTAGAAGCCCAAGGTTGGAGAAAACTTGACGACTATCTGGTTTATCATAGCGAGGATCAGTTCTCTGCATTGTATGGAGATGCGCTCCCAGCCATTATCAAGCTTCATGGAAGCGCAGATGACGAGAACAGTATAAGAGTCACATTAAGTCAAGTGTCCCGCAGGACTCTTACAGAAAGTAGGGGTAGAGTTCTCACGCGCTTTCTCAGTGACGAAGGCGACGTACTTGTTCTTGGATACAGTGCGAGAGACGATTTCGACATAAATCCTCTTCTATCTAGAGTGAAGCCGAGAAAACGCATCTTCTACGTCAGACATGACATAGATCGTCGCGAAGTTGGGGTGCTGCCTAGCGCATTCCGGAATTTTGAGGGGTGCACTGTCCAATGTAACACAGATCTGGTGATGGATTCTTTGGCGCGTGAGTTTGGCCTTGAATGATGATTGGAAAACGCCGATTGATACGTGGGCAATAGGGCTAGCTGCATGGAAGAGGTTCTTCATCATAGCATATATTCTTCTTGAGCTCGAGCAATTTGACGAATCCTCCAATCTCTACGAGAGGGCAAAACAGCTCGCCAATGAAATTCACGACGAACTGAGATTTGCGAAGACGCTACATCAAATAGGGAACATTCATTATGCGAAAGGCAGGTACGATGAAGCCGAGAGATTATACAACCAGAGCCTCGAAATTGAACGAGAATCAGGAGACGAGTTGGCAACTGCAAAGACCCTGTGCCAATTGGCTTTACTAAAGCACGACAAAGGTAACTATGATGAAGCAGAACGGCAGTACAGCGAAGCGAAGATCATCTTTGAGCGGCTCGGTGACGAATCAGGAACAGCTGCCACGCTACACCAGCTAGCTAATGCCGAATTCAGAAAGGGACGCTACAGCGAGGCAAAGAAGCTCTACGACCAAAGCCTAGGAATCAAACTCAGACTTGGTGACCAGTCTGGAATAGCCACAACGATGCACCAATTGGCATTGATAGAATACAGCAGAGGTAACTGTGACGAAGCAGAGCAAGGGTATAACGAGGCGAAGATGATTTTTGAGAGGATTGGTGACGAATCAGGATTAGCATTGACCCTTCACCAACTCGGTATGATTCAGCAGGATCGAGGTAATCATGGAGAAGCCGAGAAGCTCTACAATCAGAGTCTTGAGATCGTGAGCAGACTTGGCGAAGAACTGGGAATAGCCGCAACGCTACATCAGCTGGGGACTATCCAATACGGAAAAGGCAACTATGATGAAGCCGAACGCCTCTACACCCGGAGCCTAGGCGTTAAACGCCAGCTTGGTGACCGGCTAGGAATAGCCGCGGCATTGCATGAATTGGGAAGAATACAACAGAAAAGAAAGAATTACGACGCCGCCAAGAGATTGTACACAGAAAGCCTTGACATGTCGCGAACGCTTGGGGCAGAATTGGTCATAGCAAGAACCATAGCGCAATTTGGTGCGTTGGCTGCAGAACTAGGCGACTTGGTGCTGGCTGACGCTTTCTACGGAAAGGCTTGTCGGAAACTCAAGGAACTTGGTGCTAAGTCCGAGTTAGAGCAAGCAAGCAGAGACTGGGAGCTTATCCGTAGCTCAATGCGCCATAGCTCTGATAGTTCCTAGTTCAATTTAGCGATGCGGACCGCCAGATGTCATGAGTTTGGTCTTATTTATCGATAAATTGGGATCAAAATTCCCCTCTCTAAGAAGAGCATCAGAACCGGTGGAGAATCTTTTCACACGTTAGATTTCATTCCAATGAGATTCAAGGTAAGTGGCTATTCCTCTGCCGGGCTGGTAATCAGGAAAAAACGCCAGGAAGTCTCGTGCGGCGTCTCCGTAGTTTGTCCGACTAATGACGCCCACACATTTTGCTAGGTAAAGAAGAGCAATCGACGCTGAGCGAGATTCACCATGGTTGCAGTGAATCAATACCTTGCGTCTTGAAATGTGAACTTTGATGAAATCGAGTGACTTGATGAATAAGACGACCTTGAAGAGCGGTTGGTCAGGATCAATCATGTTTAGGAATAGATGGTTTCCCTCCTCGTAAATTAGGTAGTGAGGGTGGTCTTTGGGGAGGCTTCCTCGATAACCAAGAATATGCTGATGACAAGGCGACTTGCAAGCGTGTATCACGGCCCAATCTTCTCGGTTAGTGTAGGAACAGTCGCTCTCATCACCAATGAACAAGTTGGCGTAGATCTGAAACATCAAAACTCACAGATCCTGGAATGGAAGCACCTAACGACCGCACCTGACTTATCCTAAGGGATGAGTCGGTTAGGATATTTAGAAACTGGCAAGCAGAGACCGAGTTAAGCTGAATGAAAAACGAGTTATGCTTGAAATTAGCTTGACTTCAGCTTGTTCTCGGCTCATGTTAAGCTGGAATTGAGCCGAAAGCTTGCTTGGGTGACGGTTTTAAACGACGGTTTAAACCTAGCCCGAGGCTCCAAACTCAGTGCCGCGCGTCCGCAGACCATGAGATTTCAAAAGCTAGTTAGGGGCGAGTCCCACCGGGCCCGCCAAGAATTCTCTGCGGGACCACAAGGGATTAGGGGCCGTTCACGACAGCTCAGTGTTTGTCGACTCAAGTCCAAAGAGACCACCCGTGATCTGAATTGTACGTACAGGTCGGACTGATGCCTCTCCAGAATCGCTTCCTCGAGTTCAGAAAAGTAGTCAATGGGGCGCTGGATGAACTTCGCGACGTTCTCAGCAAGGAGACAATTGTGACACGGGTTCTGACAATTCCGCTGGGTTTCGGCAACTCCACGGGCGATTTTGCCGTTCTTCTTGATTCCGTGAATAGGAGCGAAGGCTCTACCGAGGCGGTCACCGTCCCGCCCCGGAAACTGAAGCAATACAGAGGAGCCCCCAATGAAGTCAACGAGCAATATCCGCTTGTAGTGGTTTTCGAGACTCCAACTAGTCTGCGCTTGCCGAAAGCAGTGCTTTTGCATGAATTTGGGCATGCAAGGAAGGACTACCCAACGATCTGGGAGTTGCTCGTGGCCACTTCCTACTACGCCGAAATACAGCGGACGGAAAACGAAAGGCTCTTGCAGATTAGCTGGAACCCCTTCGGGAATAGTGCAAATGCTGACCCTTTCAGGGAATATGTAGCGAATCAGTTTGCCGCTAAATACTTCCCCCGGCATGTCAGAGCAATCGAAGAACTTCAGCTCGCATCGCTGCGCAAGCAGGCTGAGGAACAGTTACCCGAACGCAATTTCTTCTTACAGTTATTCCTCCGGATCGTCGGAGAATTGAGCGGCGTGACATTCCCAAATGTGCATGCAGATTATGCATCTTCTTCGATTGTAAGCTGCATACGGCGAAAAGATTTTCAGGGATACGTAATTCAGACTGTCACCGAGCTTCTTCACGATGGGTCGAGCCCCCTGTCAATCCTTGGCGAGAAGGCTGGACAAATAACAGAAGAGGTCGCCGGAGCGCTGCGAGAACGCCGACTGTCGTAGGCGGTCTCTGCTGTGAACCGTGCGGATACTCTGCGTAGTCTTTGTTCACGTGAATTTCGTTGGCTGTGAACGTGAAATGCCACCTAACCGTGCCCACCACCATCCCGCAGCCTCATTCTGGGGCTGTTTTAGGTACAGCGGATTTCAACGGGTTGGATAACTCGCTTTGAACCCTGTCCGAACAGGTAATCTAGGAGGAGTCTTCTGAATTCTTCTTCGTGCGCGTTGCTCAGGTTGTCTGTCTTCTTTTGGCTCCACAGGTTTCGAAGGTTCGCATGAAGTCCACCTGTCTACCGAGTTTGGTTTGCAGTGTTTATAGTCCAATATACGATATTACTAAAGATCAAAAGCTAGACGAAACGTGGACACACTTGCTACCGAGGTGATGACCCTACGCGACACGTTTGGACGACCCGAGATGTGGAGAGATTTGCCGAGAGCATATTCAGCGAAGACTGGCTTCTGGCCAGATTCTGGGACGACCTCGCAGTTGTTCGAGGATCCACGCCATATCATATGCGTAGGTTCTCGCCGAAGACAAGAAGGACCATGAGACATGAAACGGCCGTGCATGTCACCTATTTGCTCCCATGGGCGTTTGTTATGGCTTACAAGATTCTAGAAGTCGTTCATCAGTGCAGTCGCAGCGCTGTACCAAGAGTATTCGTTAGGTATCCCTTTCTGCACTTATGCTGTGAATCTCTTCGTGATGTCATGAGAAGACCAAGAAACAAAATTGTACATGTTGGGAACTATGGGCTCTATCTGCTTCCTTACAAATTCAAGGATGAAACATTCAAGAAGTATTTCTTCATCGTAAGAGACGAAAGGAGAAAGGAGCTGCTCAAAATTGATTATTATGACACATTATCAGTAATAGCCGTAACGAGCTCTGTAGCTGCGGCCCTTAAGAGGAATGCTGTAAGCGGCACGTACGTCTACCTAATGATTGATCAGTTCAAGTACCTGAGCGCAGTGGGACTAATTCCCTTTCGAGAATTGCTAAGACTGCGAGAAATCTCACCGGGGAGGCCCAGATTGCAATGGAATCGAGGCTCTCTCCTGTTGACAAGTTACAGGCGTGACCCAACCGCTAAACTCCTATGGGACGAGAAGCGCTGGCAATGACACGGTCCGAGTTGCCGACATCGAAGGCAGGTAACGAAGATTTCTTCTAGTTTGCCTATTTGAGGAGAATTCGATGCTACCGAATGAAATCGGTAGTGTCTTCTTCATTACGCTGGCAATGTCCGGGTGTTCCTTTTTTCTTAGTTAACTCCTTACAATCGTCTAGGGTGGCTTTTCGAACGTCGGAGTTCACACAGCGAGACATTGATCCGTCTTCCACCAAAAAGTGTTATTTCTGAAAGTAGGTATCAAGCATGGAAATGAACACGACATGACACAAGCACCTTGGGCATCGGGTCCCGGTGAGATACTTCAGCACGGTATTTCACTTCTGCAGCGAGATACTGATGTTAACCGACGCCTCGCTATGCTGAGTATCGACAACGCTGTCGAGTTGATGATCAAGACCTACCTTGGATTGCCAAGACGAGTCACAGGCATTGGACTTAGCAGAGCAGAATACAATGAGATTAGTGAAAACTTTCCTGCACTGTTGGACGCAATCGATCGTCATGCGTCTGACAAGCTAGATGGAATTAACCTCGGCGAAATCGAATGGTATCATCGTCTTCGAAACGAGCTCTATCATCAAGGAAATGGTCTCACAGTTGAACGAGAAAAAGTGGAAGTGTATGCTGAGTTGGCCAAGCTTCTGTTCAAGAATCTTTTCGGCGTCGGAATTGTGGTGAGGGAGCAAGGAACAGAACTTCTTGGAAGATTCATGGAGGCTTGGGTGCGGCTAGAACAGGCTGCCGGTAAGCTTGTTGCGAAAAAGGGAAATAGCTCAAGATCAACGCTCCCAATGCGTGACTTGATTTATCAGTTGACTAGCCTTGGTTTCATTGATCAAGTAACTGCCAAAGAAGTCGAGCACCTCAGAATGGTTCGAAACGAGGTTGTTCATGGAAGAACAGACTCTAAGACGCTAATCAGACCAGAAATGGCTGAAAGGCTGGAGGCAATTGTTGGCCAGCTTGAGGGTTGGGAAGCTACAAATCCCGAGCCAACCTAGGTCTGCTTCAATCTCTGATGAATTGATACATTGCTTTTAAACGACCCCCGCACAAAGCCATCTCGTCAAATCATGGCAATATTCTCTAAATGAGACGTCGGTCTCGATAGATTGCGTTTGATTGTATTCGCGACTAGGACGCTACGTAGGGCCGCATGATCTGGGGCGATGCATGATGATCAATGTGACATTGGACATGAATTGCATTATCGATCTCGAAAACGGAAAAGGCGCTGCGACGCACGTGGAGAGCCTCATTAAGAGCTATGAAACAGGAAAAATCAAGTTGAGAGTCGTGGCGATCAGCGCTTCTGAGAAAAAGCGTGATGGAACATACGCTTCAAACTTCTCTGAATTCAAGAACAGGATTGCTGCCATAGGACTTGGGAGGGCAGAAATTCTGAAGCCACTCGGTTATCTCGGCATCACATATTACGACTGGTGCGTGTCTGCCCGCGACGAGAATGACCCGATGATGAACCTTGAGCGAAAGATACATGAAACGTTGTTCCCCGAGATTCAGTTCTCTTACAAGGAGTTCTGTCAAAAGAATGGAGTTGGCATTAACTCTGTGCCAATAGACCCTAGATGGCGTAACCCGAAATGTGATGTCCTCTCACTCTGGAGCGACATCTACTATGGAAGCGGCATCTTCGTAACAAGAGATACCAATTTCCATGAGCCAATGAAGAAATGTTCATTGATAGCTCTCGGTGCTGGTGAAATCCTTGAACCAAAAGACGCCGTTATGCATACGCACTGACCTGGAGTTTAGAATGTGTAGGGAACCCATCATGAAATCGAGGGCTCGATTTCATGCTTTTGCCGTATCTTTCCTCTCATGCACACGGAGGAACTTACCCATCTTGTGGCACGAAAAAGAGGGAACGGGGTTCAAAGCAGGGTTCCATTCCTATGCTGCCCGCCAGCTCTCATGAGGTAGGTCGCCGGATCTAACTCCGCCAACCGCTCTCTCCGAGGCCTTTCAGGAAGTCTTCTTCGGCTGCTTGGAAATTCGGGTACGATTTGGCCGGGACAAGGGTTTGCAGGTCTCTGTCCCATTCACCTTCCATTGGTGCGAGCCGTTCCTTGATTTCTCCGAGACTTGGCATTGTCTCCTTGAATTCCTCATAGGATCGCAGTTTGTCTGCAATCATTCTGGGATCAAGGAGGATGCTTTTGGATCGTAGAAACCATATGTCGTACAGATCTCTAGGCCTAGCTCTCATCAGGCATGCCCTGACCTTCTCAGCAAGTATCTCCTCTCGTGACATAGCTCTGAACGAAGACGGCTGCGGCTCGCCTCTTCTCGGGGCTTCCATCTTGCAGTCAAGGCAGGTTCTTCGGTCGCTTTGTCCACTCATTCGGTGGATCTTGCAGCTGTAGGCCCTGTCATCGTATCCCGGCATTCTCAATACTGCAATGGCGAGGTGCTCACACGACATTCGCCTTGCAACATCATAATCATCTCTCGGAGTCCACGATTCAGGAGTCATCAATAATGGCTCCTTGAAGGTGAAATCGAGTCGCACATTGTCCGGATGAGCCAGTTGTGCCCTATATTGGAGCCGGAACAACGCTTTATCGTTAGTGACCTCCTGCCCTTCAAGTTCCGTGAATGTAGCTTGCAGAATCTTCTTACCACGGAAGAGCCTTGAGAGATCTTGAGCAAGTTCTTTGCCTGTCAAATCGAAGAAGTCGAAGTCGAGGTCTACGGAGAATCTTGCTTCCGGATAGTAGACCTTCTTGATGGCCGTGCCTCCTTTGAAGACAAAACGTTTGGCATATTGGCTCTTTGACAACTGCATAATCGTCACGGACAGAACGTAGTCTTTCTCTGCAGTACCTAGCGGTATACGCTTGCCTGCAGCGTATCTCTTGAGGCCAGCTTCATTCATGTCGCTGTCACTTCCAGTGAAGGATGATGTCTCTTGGGACGTTCAGCTTGAGTCCCCATCGATTTGAATAGGCGACTGCTTTCTTTGTTGCTGAGGGGTCGAGCCAAGGGACTCCTGTGGGTTTTCGGGGCAGAAGTGAGGAATACGCTCCCGCATCGAAGTCCAGAAGTTCGAGGAGATATCCCAATCTGAGTTTCGCGGCAAGGATTCGCATTTTCTCTGCATCATCAATCATCTGAGCAGTGTCGAGCTCATCCCTGGCGGTCCAGATTGCTTTTGCCACTTCCGAGATTCCGCCTGAGTATTCGGGATGGGCTAGTGAGTCGACTATCGTTTTTTCGCGGCCTGATATGTTGAACTCTGCCTCTCCTATTTTCTCGTGGGTGTAGTCAAAGAATCGTCTGCGGGGGTAGGTGACGAACTGTATTCGCTGACTGTCGAATGTGAGGTTCCTTACTCGTTTCATCACTGTCACGTAGGTAGTTTGAGGTAGCTGTTCTGTCATTCCCCAATAGCCTAAGGCTGACCAGAAACCCACGTAGTAGTCCTTTCCTAGGAGCCCTGTGAGAATTGTGAATACGTGTTCTGTCCAAGTGCCTTCTATTCCAGACTTGGCAGGAGATAGCAGGTAGAGCCCCTTGCGCACCTGCCTTATCCTCCTCTTTGCCTTGAGCCGGTCCAGTACTCTGTAGACGGACTTGTTCGATGTTGCGAGGACTGCTTGGGCGTCTTTGGACGTGAACAGTATGCGTCCGTCCCTTTCGAGGGTGAAGACGAGCCTAGCCTCGTTGGGGCCAAGACGTATATTTTGTGTATTCAATTCCCCTTCTAAAGGGGAAATCGTTACATGAAATATAAACCTGCCGCCGAGAGCAACCGCATCAAGCACAGAACCAATCGAGCGGATGGTTCTTCCCACGGCGTGTGTCAGCCTTGTTCTACTGTCTGCGGATGTCTTGTGGACCTTTGGCGTAGGTTCTGTCCGCCCGGATTTCGTTGGTTCAAAACGTGAAATGTCACCTAACCGGGCCCGCCAAACTACTTGGTCAAGTCCGGAGATTGGAATTGCACAAGAATGAAAAGATGATAAACTGAACTCAGCAACTGCGCGTAAACAAGAGCGGATGAGATTTGAAGCATCTACTGATTCATCTTTCCCAACTCGACGCTTCTCGGACGAGAAGAAAGGAGTCCGGCGGACTCGCAATCAATCAGAAGTGCACCTAAGGCTTATACTCTGAACAAGAAACGCATTCGAGACTATTAGAGAGGGGTGCGCTTCCTATGAGGAACTTCAAGAATTCAAAGTGGCGAGAAGAAGTAGCCAGAGTCACGGGAATCATACGTGAGAATGGAATCAGATTTGCACGACTTCAATTCATTGACATTAACGGAATTCTGAAGAGCCTATCCGTTCGGACTAATGATATTGAATCGATCTTCGAAAACGGCCAACCGTTTGATGGCTCATCCATAACCGGATACCAGCCGATAGAGGAATCGGACC